>JGI24158J21664_10000174_pt1 | contig 47630 bp, 24 predicted proteins | sample Ectturendosymbi3_FD_21664 | JGI IMG/M metagenome (IMG submission 21664) | reverse complement strand
ACTCCGCTTGGCAAACCCATGCTGGTATCAACTATTGTGTAGATTTCTGTTCCATCCATGTACGCGCGTGCGAGCCTTGGGTTGTCTGTTCGCCAGTCAGTGAAGAACATGTAGCTGCAATTGATTAAAACAAAAATCTGTCAAATAAGAAGTCAACAAGTTCTTATTTTCTATGCTTGAACTTTTCTTAAATCTAATTCCCACTGGCAAGTCAAAGGTCTTCGACTTTTACAAACTGACTAATTACACAAACTCAAACCACTATTGACAGGAAACTATGGCAAAGCGCTTACGCCAACTTAAAACTTAAACACTAAAGTAAATTTGTTTAAAATATCTTTAGTCTGTGATTGGAGATCACAGACTACGCAAGTGATTGGAGATTAAGATTATTGCAACATATACCTTACGACTACTTGACTTAGTAAAGACTTAGTAAAATAATTCATAAAGCCTACCCTTGCGTTGGATCTAACGCAATTCCTCGAGGTTTTTCCAGGCCGTCAGAAATTATCGAAGCTCGGTGAGTACTTTGCAGGCCATAAACATCAATCCGAGCCACCAAAGTTTCAACAATGTACAAATTGTTACCTGCAACACACAAGTGACGTAGTGCATCCGAAAAAGAAGCACAGAATTGCAACTAATAGCATGAAGCAATCGAACCACCAGTTTTCAGCATTTACAGCAAAACCCTTGCATTCACACAAACGGGCCGGATTTTTGGCAGTGTGGTTATTCCATAGTTTGAATTTTCGCGAAACATGTTTCTACTAGATCATCTTGCAAAACAAAACGACAGGTAAACCAAATTAGCAAAAACAATTTATGAAAGGGTCGTCTTTTCATCTATTAATACCCGTTTCTCTTTGCTACGAAAACAAAATGTTTATAAAATAGTCTTAAAGTAATGTCATCAAAACAAAAAATACTAAATGTGTTAATACGCCTTTAACGCAGCGGTGGGCAATTAGCGGCCCGCGACAGCGTTTTCAGTGGCCCGCGGAAGCAATTAGGGAAAAACCTTTTAATCAGAAAAAGGAAAATACCTCCCACTTAAAGAAATATCAGTGCTGAGGCTAACTTAAACTGAGACCTGCTTCTATTTCCATTAGAAGGTATGGCCCTCCGCTGAACGCGGCCTTCTCAAAGTGGCCCCCGAGTTAAAGTAATTGCCCACCCCTGCTTTAAAGCATGGTTCTTTCGAGGAATAGTTTAAGTTTGAGAAAGGAAGTTCCTACCTATCCAGTCCACAGCCAGGCTTTCGGGATCATCGATTGCGTAATCTAGCACCACCTTCTTATCACTTCCATCGAGTTTTGAAGACATGACCTAGAGAAAAACAAGGCACAATTGAAAAAGTTGAAAGTTTAGTAATTTTTTAAAATTTATTCGTTTTCTACAATGATACTAACTACCTATTCGAACAACCAGAACCTCTGCAAAAAGAAGATCCAATTTTTTCCGAGCAGTCACTACACGAGCGGCATAAACTAAAGAAATCAGGTTTATTTCTTAAACGTTAGACGAAGCGAGTCATAAATATGACTGGTTTCCATTGAAAAAAGATGGGCAGAAAACAATATACAAATATCCTAACTTCTGCTAGGACCTGCAAATTGCAGTTTTTCTCTTTCCTTTGAGAACACCTTTTTCTGAAAACACAGTATGGAAGCATTAAGGCGGCGATTGGGAAAAAACAAAAGTACAATCGTTCTGATTGTCGCCAAAAATTGTAAGAAAGCATGGTTGTCAACATTAAGCACGCTTACGAAAAAGTTCAAGCTCCATTTAATCACAAACTGGACAAGTACTCAATACTGGTATAAACGTGTTAGAAATCTTGAAAATCAAAGCTGATTTAACAGTTCATTTTGCATATAATTCATCTGTAATGAAGCTGTATATCCATTAATGAGAGCATATTGCGACTTGTGACCCTATTTATTTTGGCTGTAAGCAAAGATAACATAACTCTTTTAAGACCAACTAAAGTTTCACAAACACTCACTTTGTTAAGATTAGGATCAGTCCAGTAGATTCTTCCCAGATCGTAATGATAGTCGACACCGGTTGGTTGTTCGCCTTCAACAACATTTGTTAGTTCCTGGGTGCCTCCTTCAGCCTCGTACATGTAGACGTTTTTTCCGCTTGTGAATATAATCTTTAACTCTCCCTCTGCAAACACCGAATTTTTGCTAGAGACACAGCATAAAATTCTGAGAACAAAAGTTCTTGCTTGAAGAGCAACGAATGGTGTTCGCGCATAGTAAAAAAAACAGTGCGTGCCCAGATCGGTAATCTTGAAAATCAAAGGTCAACCAAAGCACAAAATTACGCAGCCGTAATGAGCTTGTGTTATAAAAAGTTGAAAACAAAATCTGCAAAACCACCACTATTTCTGATTTACGTTTTGCGTTTTTCAGTTCGCGATCTTTCAAATTCACTCAACGGTTTCATGAAACAATTTAGCTTATGTGTAACTAAATCATAACCAGTTTATACTATTTCCACATGTTGCACAGAATTGTTTGACAACTATCATCCGTACAGCATTAAGACAGAAGACTAATGCAGCAGGGTGATACCTTCCGGCTTGCAGTGTACGTGATTGTCAGTAATTTCAGTTACGTAACCCTCTGCGCATTCGCACTTGTATCCTCCGATAGTGTTGACGCAAATTTGTTCGCACATTCCCCACACCGCACATTCGTCGAAGTCTAAAACAAAGATATCTTTGGAAAACAAGCTGCAGCCTTGGAAAATTTTTCTGCTGAGAAAGCGATTTTTGAAAGTAGCTACAAACGAAGACATGCCCGTGAACTTCACTTCTTCTCAAAAAAATTTTTATTTAGATATTAATGAACATTAAAACAGCTGTCTATTGATCTACGCAATACTTGAGTGATTTTCAACCACGAAGGTATTTCAATCAAAGCTCAAGTAGGTTTTGAAAAATACTGTGCATTGCAGGAACAACACCGTAAGGTTCTCGATGTTAAGATCTCAACTGCAGCATCGATGCTTCCTTACGAGTATCCAACATCCATATTTCCTCACACGATTCAGCAAGCTACAGTACATGAATTTAGTTGCAATCTTTATTTCTGGAATTTGATATTTAACCAGGCCCTTCGGCGCCCTCCGAAGCCTCTTTACTCAATCATGGTCGCCACTAGCTGTCGCTGATTACCTTCGCACGATATACCATCGGCAGCGACTTGCATTCCTTGTCCGCAGTAGCAGGCGCCACCATCAGGAGTCGAGTGACATCGATAGTCGCAACTCAAGATACCGCATCGCGTAGATGCTGAAATAAAATTGCTCTTTGTAGTCATGGAGACAGAAAAACGATGCATTAGCTCATTCACGTTTCACCTGTGTTAATGCCATGAGGAAATTTAAGATGGTAAAGATGGTGTAGAGTGCAATGTTTTGTTGATTGCAATATCGGGTTAATGAAAAAAACGAACCAAACTAACTATTTTGAGATTCGTTTCTCAAACTGATAAACACACGATAATCATCTTTTTGGTTCATGTTTTCTTCGCATGCAAACATAAGCACACCCCAAGCCTATTTGAAAAGATCGGTCGTCGATACCCCTGAAAATTTCGTAAGCATCTAGAATTCTTATGTCGGCTGTGACCAACGTGTTTCGTGGAAAGCGGGTCGCAGTTGCTTGTTATATGACAGATTTTCCGCAGATATTATAATTCCACAAAATTAAGTGAAGAGCAAACAACAAATCGTGTCTATTTCGTTCAAAGGTTTCACCTGAATTATCCCACTGCCACAACCTCGCTAAACTGTCTGCTCTTTTTTGAACTGAAACATATTCTTCTTTTCCCTGAAAATTCACCTGCACTGGTCTCATCGCGCAAATTCTCAAATGGCCGTCCTCGCAAACCCCGTTTCGTACCCCTTTGCGTATAACTGAAAAAATACGTATAACGTTCTTGCTGTTGAAAGCATGTTTGGCCTTCTGATTATTTCGATTCATCATTTCTTGAGTCTTATTGATAATGAAATCGCTAGTGATTTGCTTACTCAAAATATTTAATTGTGGAAAACGTCGTTCGTAAATCCAAGATACCGGACAGCAAACAAGGATAAGAATTCCAAACTGCATTGCTGGTCAAGAAATGACCCACTCGATCACCTGCTTTTGATGTGTTGCCAGTCAACGCAAAAATAAAAGAGAACTTTGCTGGCAGTTGAAAGGGTTGCCTAATTATTCGAAAACGCTTTCAGTTTTGCCCAGATACTTCGTGGTTACACAGAGGTTTCATTGTAAAAATATATATGGCGGACTCAAGTGTATTACAAATTTACCATCATTTTTGTGATGGAACCAGAAAAAGAAAACTTGTACCACTTTTTAGGGAGTTCTATATTCATCATGGGTTATCGCATTGCATGCTTAGCAACGTTTGCTAAAAATAATGCAATGTATACTTCCAACTGCAGTCCAAATACTTTTTCGTTTTAAATTAAGTTTCATCACGAACAGTAAAGACTTCCTTGAAGAAAAATTAATTTTTGCATCAGTGCATATCTACGTTTTCTCAATCGCCCTAAATATAACTTAGCAACAGTTTCAACGCTACAGCTATCCTGAAAAAAACTGAGGTAAAAGCAAAAAATCAGCTGTAAATCTTACAGCATAGTTTTCCTGGAGCTGCTTCATCTTCTCCATTGTCACAATCTCGCACATTGTCGCAAAGCTGCGTGATATTAATGCACTGGCTACTGTTTGTGCATTTCCACTGATTGTTTAAGCAAGGAATATCGTAATCTGTAAAATGTGAGATAAATCAACCAATATTTAAGACATGTTGTTGAAAGAAAAACAAAATTCAACTTTGGCGGCTACCAGTGAAACGTGAACAAAAACACGCGGTTTAACAAACGACTCATAACTTTACCACTTAAAAATTTGCTTCCCAAAGCCATTCCCTCCAGAGTTTCAAATTTGGAGCTGCTTTACTGCCAATCGCACTAACGCAAAATGTTTTCATTAACAACCACGCTGCAGCAATAACCCTCGCTGACTATCTACAGAACATGAAGAGAGCAAACCACCCCAACGAAAAACTTCTATTTAAAGTAAACATTTGTTTTTACGGTACTTTAATTCAACAAGCCCGAGCAGGCAAAGGTAACCTGCGAATAACTTGACAGACAACAATTCATGTTTTCCTTCAACATACACTTGAGAAGAAATTTGCTCAAAAAGTCTCGTAAAATTATCAAAAAATAGACCCAAAAGTTCCAACTTATCAAATTATAGAAAAGGGTTCATAAAAATCGTAAAAATTTTAAAAGTTACCAAGTAGTCTTCTCTGGCTTCATTCATCATATATGCGGCAGTAACGGCTGATGAATGAATAAAGCTACATTTACTTATAATGAGATTGGCAAAAACAGAAATTCTTTCCTCAGGTAACCTCCTAAAATAATTCAGGTTTCAGCACCACATTGTTTTGTGCAGACAGCAACCTACTGCAATTCTTTTCGTCCGTCCCATCTCCACAGTTATCCACTCCATCGCAGACCCAATCGGAGTTGACGCAAACGTTGTTGTCGCAAGTAAAGCTGTTTCCAGGGCACGGAGGGTAAACTGCGAAAGAAAACTACAGTAGTCAGTGGCGTACGCAGAAAATTTTCATGGGGGGTTTTCATTCAGTGGCATATGGTGGTCATTTGTGTTTGGTGTGCGTTGTTTGTGACGTCACAATTTGACGTCATATTCATGTTTCCAAATCAACCTTTTGGCGAAGTTTGTTGACACAATATGCATATTTTTCTAAACCACTCCCCTCATTTTATGTGTCATTGCACTGAACATCAACTATTAGCGCTCCAAGTTAGGATATCGGAAGCAAATACACTCAACGCTATGACGCAACAGTTCATCACTGCAAAAATATCAGGCTGCGTGTGAAAAGAGGGGAGTGAAACACACTCATCAATGGTCAGCGCAATTTACAACCAGGGCTCCCATTCTGTAATTTCTAAAAAAAACAGATTGTTCATGAAAAAAAAACATTTGTCTACCAAAAAAGCCCAGAAGTGCAAAAAAACATAAAAGCAAATACATGAGGTAAAGCGGTGATTAAAATACAGATTTGCTTATAGTTCCTCTTCAAAGTTTTTGTCTACACCATTAACGTTAACCTTCAGATCACTTTTCTCTGTTGCTCATTTTATTTAACTAACATTTTATTTAACTAAAGACATTTTTATTTAACTAATGATGCTGATGACATATTCCATTATTGAGATCTCTCATTTTTCAGGTTTAGATGTGCAGCAGCCGTTTTGCTGCAGGATAACCCAGTGAAGCGGAACTCCCTGGTTGTTGAGTCCAGCTTCAGTGTGCGATTGATCCTCGGGAAGGATGGATTGTGACGTCATAGATGTTAATTCTGCGCCAGACGAATCGGCCAAAGAAAGCCCTTACTTCCATGTGCATGGAAGTCACTTATAAGTGTCGCTTGCTTGGTTTTTCCCTTCTTGCTTTGGCCGACTTTGCTCACATGTAGCGGTCGCGCCAGCGTGACGGCCACACCAGATTTCCAGCAAAACCTAAGTATTACTTTTCGGCCCATTTACAATGTTCCTTGAAATTTGCATGCATATTCATTCCGTGGTATTTGCAATAAATCGACAAATTAACAAGAAAAAAGTATGCGAAAACAATTAATCTCCTTCGCGCAGGCAATAAAGTTTTTGTAAAATATCAAGCTGACGGGGGGCGTTTTAACCCCAACCCCCCTTGCGTACGCCCTTGACAGTAGTTGAGTGAAAAGCAGCGGTAAAAAGTGCAGGTTAAATAATTTTGTAACAGTTTAGAGTACAAAATCTTTCAAAACGGTTTCACTTTGAAACCATTAAACTAGCAACTGCACTCATTGCTGGTCGAGCAACGGGTTTAAGTCAAAATGGTTAAGGTGTAAAACGATGAATGAGCAAAAGTGGCAAAAAAACCCAAATTTCTCAACTTCTTCATCAGTAAATTGTAAACAGGGACAAAGTAACACGGATACATTGCTCCCTGCCCTTCCACATTGAGGATAGCCGGGGCGAACGTAGCACGACAACTGACAACCAATTTAGGTTGACTACAAAAAATGTAAGATTTAACGCAACTTCAAAACTCAGAATCTTTGAACTTGTGTCTTTTTCGCTTGAAAGTGTGTAAAACGTGTAAGAATAACAACGACGTATGCATTCCTACATTAAATACGTGAAGCCGTCAACAGTTTTAAGGTTAAAATTGTTACGCAACCATCTCAATTTTCACGAAAAAAATGTCCCAGACTCCTCGTTCAATGCAACACAACTGGTGTAAAGTGTAAAAACTATGAGGTGACTCTTGTCGAATCTATCAACCTTTACAATTTTAGAAACCAATGCTTTCCTGGTGGCAACGTACAGAAACTATGCGCACGCAATTCCAGGTGTCACCTGCTATTAAACCCTAAAAGGAGGGGAGGGTTGTTTGCCGGCTGTTGAAAATCAGCGTATGTAGCTCTGTCAAAAAAGGGCTCACTCGCCATAACAAGCTAAGTCTGTTCCTTGATCAGACGCCACTGTCGCAATCACTGATCTAGGCTTTGGCACAGGGTACTGAGCTGAAGGATCACCGCTGCAACACGGGAAAACCTCATCACAACCCTATGGAACCTCCCTTAAATTCAAAACTTTTATATTTGTACGTGCGGTGAATGTAGGCTGGCGATGGAGTTACAAACTACGTATTTCACAACAGCTCACAGATCGGATTCGGTTTTCGCAGCACAGGTTCTATTCGTGATATTTTTTCACAGATGCAACGACTTATTGAACTAACTACTTTTTGTGGACAACCCTGTGGAAATGCACTATATTGCCGTCTGAAAATTTGGAGCAGTTTGAAAAACAAGATTGAGGGTTAGTTGTGATGTAATAAGTACGTGTAAAAACGTAGCACAACTGCAAAAAAGAAACGCAGTCAAAAGTTCACGAATGTAACTGACCAAAAAAACAAAAGTGCAAGATTTGCCTTGAAAACTAGACCTTCTATATGCCCAAATCGCTTTATGCGTCTAATTTACAATGAGCGAATTGAATTTATTTTTCAAGCAGACACGAAGTCCACGGTACAAACACACATTGTTTCTACTGTGGACTTCGTGTCTGCTTGAAAATTGCACAACGCAGGTTGGTAAAAACAGACAAAACAGAACGTTTTGAATCGGCGTAGGAGGGTGATCACATGGTTACAGACACTTTTTAACGGAATTTTATGCGGTGTCCACAATTTTTCACCGTTCCGACGTCTTTGACTTTAAGCAAGGCAAATCACAACATCTTGCGAAGAGTTATCAACAATGTCTTTGAGATGTGTGTTGCTGAAGCTTATATCAATGTCTTCAGACTTTGCAAAAATGCCTGCATTGCAAACAAGGCAAACGGCTGGTACTTTATCCACTACTAATTCAGCGTTACTGGCTTTCAGAAGCTCCAGATATTTCTAGGCTAACTTTTATGTAAAGACTCTGCGAAATCAAAATACATGGAAAATCCCTGAAGTTGTTTTGCGAAGAACATGCTTGTTGCGCACACGAAATGGTGAGATGCCACTATTCCCGTACTTCCAGGTTGCATCTGTAGTCGAGAGAGTACCAGGCATCCGAAAATAACGCGTTAGCACAAAGCACGCCATCACCAAGCCTTGCGAAGAAGCACGTGCATCAGTTCCAAGCGTCTCTTACAAGCAGCTAAACAAAACAAACTTCGGCGCAAATGCTTACCGCAAGTGTCAGGCTCGTCGCTCCCGTCGTCACAATTCTGCCACACGTCGCATACGAAGCTTTCAGAGATGCACTCGCCACTTCCGCACCTGAACTGCCCGGGCGGGCACTTTATTTCGGCTGCAAGTAAAACGATTTAGGAGTAGCGATGGCACTAGTGCAAACGGTTCGCAGTTCACTTTCCTCATGCGGTCGGTGAACGCTACATGGAGCGAATACAAGCAACTTCACTCCACAGGTGAAATAAGCAAGGAATCAATCACAAATTGGAAATCGATTTCACGTAAAACTATGCATCATCAATCCTTACATCTTCTATGCTTGTACATTCGTATCGTAACACGTAACACAAAGAATATGTAACATAGTCGATAAATGGTATCGTAACACAAAGAATATGTAACATCGTCGATAAATGGTCAAATACCATCAATAAATAAATGATATCCTGCAAGAATTCGAATTTGAACAACACAGAAAAAAAACGGAATTATTTGCAGAAGCTGTAGAAAATCAAACAGATAGGTCACATATCTTATGTTGGTGTGGTAGTACCTGAAATTAAAAATTGAGTTCGCAGTGACGTGAACTGATTGTTCAAGGCTACCACAACTTCATCACTCTAGTTTCAAAAGTGATTTTCGTTCCACCATTACTAACAAGATCAAAAGTTGCAGCGAAGATCCCGAGTGTAACCTGCTTCGCTGAAGGTCATTCATATTCATTCGTATCTTAAAAGCCATTCATTCCAAACTTCGCAACTTACTGCAATTGTATTCGTCAGACGCATCCCTGCAATCCAACGTGCCATCGCACCGCTGCTGTTCTGAGTAGCAGGCACCGTTGTCACAGACTCTCTCGCTACACGTGGGATAATCTGGGAAAGCAAAATTAAACGTTCCACCATCTCTGACGATCGACAGCTGTACTACTGACGTTTATCGCAACACCGTTCTCTCTTGACCAGGGGTTCTTAAAGTTTGATTAAAGATTAGATGCTTGGGGTGTTCAACAGTGTTGGGAAGTAAAGTCCAAATCATGACTGAAGTCCTTATTCTAAGAATTTGAATTTGCTTCCATCAAGACTGACTTTGACCACTGCTCTTGACGGTGGGAAACTGTAGTCTATTGTTACGTAGCTGTAACTAGTGAAGCATAGGAGGTACTGAACTTGCCTCAACGGCTACAAATCATACCAACTCAAATGCTCACTGCTACAAGTCATAATTTCAATTAAAAACATAAGGAAGTCGTTACTCACCGCAACTGGATTTTTCGTCGGAACCGTCAGGGCAGTCAGCTGTGTGATCGCATTCGTACCCTGCAGGTATGCAGTAGCTCGCAGTATCGCAGGCAAACTCATCGGAGCTGCATGTGCGCCCAGCTGCAAAATTTAATACATTACTTCGCTGTGTGTCAGGCAATGACATGAGCACCAAAATTCACAATGGAATCTTGAAAATTAATTCTTGAATTGAAAAACGATTCCTTTAACTTTGTTAGCATGTGCATTAATTTTAGCCACTGGTTAAATACCAGTACTGACATAAAAACTAGTGTAGGAATCCGAACAAATAGATTGCGCATTTTGCTTACCATCGTGTAAAAAGGTTTTCTCAAAATTTTCACAAAAATATGAATTTTTCCTCATGAAAAAACGTCGTCCATCACGTTTTCCACTTCGACATAATCAATTACACTGTGATGCACGCCACCATGAAAACCAAACTACATGTCACTGAACAGCTGATCTCATAATTCAATTAAGAAAGACACATTTTTTCAACAGAAGGTTGAAGCTTTTAAATATCAGTAGTTTCTCCAATGGCTGTCGCTTGAAAAAGTTTGTTGCGTTTCTAAAGAGTTGCTTAACTTGTCTGAAAACCATTATCAGCAGAATTGTGCAAGAAAAACGAGTCAACATAGTGTCAGAAAAGAAGGGGTACTTTGTTGTTCGCTGTGCTTCTCAATTTCTGTCTGAATGATCAACAAGGATCAAAATAAATCACCACAACCGTTCCTCAAAGATGCTGAAAAAGTAGAGGTCAGTCGTTTGCGAGATGATTTTCACCAACTGCACCAACAGCTTCACAGAAAATGAGAGACGCTTTAACACTGGGAGAGAAAAAAAGTTCAATTCAAAGTCTGACGTTTGGGGTTCAATGAATGACCTCGCTTATTTGCGCATTCAAACGAAGTTAAATACCAAATGTCCAAAGGCATAATCCGGAGTCTCGCACGCGTAGCCACCAACTTACGGCATCCCTGCTCGTCCTCTCCGCCAGAGCAATCGTTTTCTCCGTCGCACTTGAAGCCATTCGGTATGCACTGGTTGTCGTCGCACTGGAACTGTGTTTCGGTACAGACCGGTGTGTCTGAATGACAAAGTGGCAAATGTGAGTCTTGCATTTTCCATGTTGCACGCCTAGGAATGTCTTGTTAGAGGTTTAAGTTTTGCACCGGCCTTTGCGCTGTCCGTTGTGAAAAGAAAACGGAAATACGCAAAAACTTGGCAGGAGTATAACCGTAAATGCAACTGCAACAAACAAGTAATTGCAATGAGAATTTTCATGCTTACCGCCCGATGTCGAGCATCTTGCAAAATACTGAGTATACCACACCGCGAACGTTTGTCACTTTGGCGCAAGAAAGGAACATTTGTTGGATTTTATAATATTTAAGATTTATTCAAGTAGTAAAACAGATAAACGTGTTTTCACTGAGAACAGAAATCAGAAGGAAATTTCGTTAGAACGCTCTGCCCCACAATACTTTTCAGCTGAACGATGGAGAAAGGCACATGTACCCCAACTAGAAGTCATCATGATTTAGGGCTGGGGGCGAGAAAATACAAAATCTTAATAAAATTCTGAGCTCAACTGCTATAAGCTTTACAAACGAAAACAACGTTTCATCCAACTGAAAATTTTGTTTTCAAGACCCAATTAAACGAAACTTGATGTTCGCACAAAAGATTTAACATCATGCATCAATTTCAAATATCCAGGGAAACGCAATATCTTGCCACCCCTGCTGACGATAATGCTTATCCACTGTCACGTTTTCAACCTTTGATGAGAACCAAGTAAATCAATTCAGAGTATGTTAGTGGAACCGGTGCTCTCCATCAAACATTAGGTCATAGAAGCACCGCAATCAAAGACAGCCTCTTCCGTATCTACAGCATACATTTACGAAAACAAACCAGCAGATCTATTTAAACCAAGCGTGTGCAACACTGGGCACGTATGCCCAACGTGGCAAGGTTCGGTCGCGTGCCTCAGATTCAAATATAGCACGCAGCCGTTCAGGTATAGATGAAAGGTGATTTTTTTATTTGGCATTAAATACGCAACATTTCGCGTTTATGTGGCAAGAAGTTAAATCAGGAAGTTTATTCACACGCGGCGAAAAAACTAGTGACAGGCTAAGTAAGTCCCATGCAGTGTTGATGTTTGATTTGACGATTTTTTGTTACTAGTCTGCATTCTGGATTGAGGAAGTTCGTTTGCAGAACTTGGCATTTTTTGAACATGGACTAAATTGCATGAAAAGCTTAGGCACGTATCTCCCCTGATCTGAAAAAACACTCATGGCTCTGTTAGATTGGGAAGAGTCGTTCCGGACAACATGAGCTTCTGGCACAGATTCCGCGAAAACGCAGCTTGTCAGTGCCACTGACTGGTAACAAGGACAGTCATGAATTGGATCTTATAGCACACACTCGGAAACCACAGCAATTGAGATCCACACGTTTACCGACAATCCATGACTTAACAGAAAAATGCGACGATTCTGCAAATTTGAAGTGCAGCACGTCAACAGGAAATTAGTTGATTGCAAACGAACAAAGCAAGTTTTCTGGACGCTTTCATTTAACTGCGATTTTTTGAAAGGATTTGTCAGCTGCTTTCAGAGAGTTCTAATAAAAAGTTAAATCACTGAATTTCACCGCCACGTCTGCTTTGTTACTTGACGTCGTAAAACTTTAAACAGAGACCATCCCGTTAATACCAGCAGACTGCTTGCAACATTAAGTGCAATACGACAGTTTAGATTGTAAATGAAAATACATGAGGTTTTATTTTGAGGTCTATGCACACAGGTGTGCGTCTGGACTGTCGCCCGTGCGCCTCGTTAACCGCGTTTTTCAGCGCGTCTCGTAAACTTAATGCATTCCGTTCCAAATTTTTTGCGCACAAAGATTCAGTTTAAGGGCAGTTATGGAGAAAGTGGTTTGAGTAACAAAGCGAAGTAAACACAAGAGAGCAGGTAAATTGGAATATTGCCATCGCTCATAGCGCTCACTGCAAATTCGCCATTATCACCTCTAAGTTCTCTAAAACAAACATTTCAAAAAACGCGGAACACTCTTTGCCAAGTTTTTCAATGGTTCGTTGTTTTCAGGCATTTGCAAAGAAATCTTTTCGTAATACAAGCCGCTCACATGTTACGTTTCAATTGGTGAAGGTGATTCGCTAACCTAGTGGGCAACTCTTGCACTCGACGGCCAAGACGTTAAATCGTTCAGTTTTCACGAAACGTTTCTCCGTAGACCAAAACGGCCAATACGTTCTGTTTGAAATTACGTTTCGTTTTCTACAACGAAAGAGAACTATTTTGCGGGAGTGTAAAAATCGTTGTTTTCCAGGTTTTTCTGGGCAAGCAAATGTTCAATGTGTGGATCATCTGGATCAATGTGTGGATCAACGTTCAATGTGTGGATCATCTGAATTTCAAGAAGCCGTACATACTCAAAAAAACACCATGCTTACTTAAAAAAAGTCAAAATCACAAACTGTACTCTAAACGGAGCTTAGATTTACTGGGCAATGCGATCATCAAAAACAGTTAGTTTTCGTCAGACCTTGAATGTTAATAAGAATTTGCTCAGTCAAACGTTTTTCACGTCAAGCAAATCAAAAAATGTAACGTAGCTATTTTTCAAAAAGGCTCAACGTGTTTTACTGGTCTAGGCATTTATATTTGTTTTATTACAACTGCTTAGATCGAAGCACAGTTGCTTGCCTGAGAGACTTGAAATACAACCTTGTCAATGTAGGTTTAACACTTTCCGCACCCACGTTTACCATGCGGAGACGTAGTGAAAAGATGAAAGTTGAGTTTCATTTCTACTCGCTTTTTGTACATTCGGGAGTGTCACGAGTGGTCTGCGGCGCCCATTACCGCTCGCTTGTACTGAAGGCCACGCTGCTATTTTCATGGTGAATGTTGCGTTAATCAGGATTCAGTGGCAGAACGACCGGTAAACTCTTCTTGCACACACAAATTAATTCCCAGCACAAGACTGGACAAGCCGTAACAATCGCTTTTCGTGTCTTCGGTATGACCCGGTCGGGAATCGCACAAAACCTATCAGGTTTGATGGTGCGTATTCAACCAACTGTACCACTTTGCCTGAAACTTGGCAGTAAAAACACAAGATCGAGAATCTGTCTGGGAATAAAAACAGTAACAAACTTATATATGTTTTTAAATTGCACAACATATAGCAAATCCTAACTTTTGGGAAACAACATTTTCCATCTAACGACACAGAAAAAAGACCTGAAGGATGTCAAAAGCTTCTATATTTCAATAGAATTGTTGCAACAAGCATTTGCAGCAGAGTCGATTTCACAAATGTTTTTCAAAGGAAATTCTGCAAGCACGTACGTCAAGGTTTTGCGTTTTTATTGACAATTACTTCCAACAATCACTTACCACAATTTTGCTCATCACTACCGGGGTGAGTTTCGCCAGGGCAGTCAGTGACTCCGTCACACACCCAGCTTTGATCAATGCAGCTTTGATCTGCGCATTGGAACTGATCTCCCGGACATACTGCAAAATGTCTACACTCAAAAATCGTGAATAGTGAAAAAATAATGGATAATTTTCTCGACACCTGCGCTTACGGATTTCTGCGAGATAACGACTGTTTTTTTACCTTGGGTCCACTATTCTAAATGCTCCCAAGAGTGAAGGTGCCACAAATCAACGTTTTCAAATTGAACCAGGCACAAATGATCCTAATTCCAACTTTGTTCAGTGGAGCTATTCCGAGCAATACGAATTAGTTAACAGCACCCCTGCGGTGCGGTACAGTTGTAGGCTACAGACACAGCTGAAGAACGTTCGTTTGGTGACACAGCAGGTAACATGCTTGCAATATTCAAAATTTCGACCATTCTCGCAACACTTTTTTAGAGCTCAGTAGCTCGGAATACGAAAACTTCGAAGTTTTTTATGCACGAAAGTTGTAATTGCGCGTATTTCCGTTACAAATGGTAGTTGCAGGTAACAGCAGGCGATTTTAACGCTGCAGTTGTTTAAAAAATGCTCAGAAATCAAATTGGTTTTTGTAATCATCCATTTTTTCGCAAGATTTAAGCAATACGTAAAAACACTACTCAAACACACGAAGTACTTTACCTTGTGCCAATGAGACACCCAAGAGCAAAACAGCCGCCAAACTCACAATACAGATAGATGTCTTCATTGCCTCTGCCTGAGAGCCGCACAGTTTAGCATGAAACGAAATTTCGCGGATTTTTAAAGCAAGGCACCATAACCCAATTACAAGTTTTCCTTGGTAGAAAATGTTTTTTCAATTAACACAAACCAAAGGCAATTTTAAGTAAAGTAAACTATACTGAAGTTCCATAAGTTCGCACGAACACTTCTAACCTTATGTGCTGATAAGCACTAAATATAACGAAACCAACTTCCTTAATTAAGTTTTTGTTATTGTCTTTATCTTTTGTATAAAACTGACGGTCCTGACAAGTCGCAAGACATCTGTACCTCCATGTTAAAAAAAAACTAAATAAAGAGAAAAGGTGTCAGCATTTGCTAAATAGCTAAAAACAAACATTTTGACCACTTCCTGAAATAAAATTCTGTTTAGAGGAATCTGAGTGCAATGATATATTTCAAAATCACAAGATGCCCTTTACTTTTGTAAGCCTAACAGCGGTAAAGACACCATGTCATCAAAAGGCAGATTATTCTGTTAATGCACTGGTCACCTTACTGTAGAAATAACAGAAGGCATCGTTCTAGCAGGATTGTGGGATCCTCTCCTAGACAAATACGTTGCATTGTGAGAGTTAAGTTTGGGGCCATCAGGAACGCGGTCATTCATGCGGTCAAGCGAAAATCTTAGTGATTAAGTGGCTAAAAAAATAGTCAACTGCTGGAATGCCTGAGTCAGTCTTGTCAACTCAGATGAACTCCGAGCTGTTGTTAACACGTGACCAAAGGCTTCAGCGGCATCTTCCACCTGCAGCACATGGTGAATCGTATGATTGTATCTAGTTGGCGGGGATCAATACAACAGAAATTACATTTAGTTGGTCTCAACTATCAAGGTAAAGCGTGTATGGCGAGTAAGAAAGCACCGCAAATGTTCGATTTGTATTCTCTTTAGCCAAAATGTTTGCAGCAATTATACTACACTTTCATGTTCAAAATCCTTAAATTAAACGCAATGGAGCAGACGCTAAATATTGAAGTTGGAGTGCCACATTTTTGCAAAAACCAGGAGTACATCAAAAAATTTTTCGAATGACAAAAATTTTTTAAAACTTGCTTTGAAAGCACAACAAAATCTTGAAAAAAATTTTCCGAAAACTTCTTGAAAATTTTGCTTCGCACTTTCAATGTAGGAAATCAGATACTTGTGACAGCAACTTCGAAATTCGTTATCGTAGATATTTCCTCATAACTTGTCTAAAGAGCAATGAAGCAATCCGTACACGCTAGACATTTCTAAGAAAAACGATGGTTGGGCTTAGGTCATTTCCTTTTTGCCAAACAGAAAATCATATATGTTTTTCGCTATTTTTTTAATTCTACCGTTTTCTGTTTGGTTTACCTAAACTTTTAGACAAAGTTAGCGTGAAGTCCAACTTGCCAACTGATTTTGAAACAACTAAAAAGACTCTTTCATAATTATCAACAGCACCAAACACATTCAAGCACCAACTACATTCAAAATCAATTATATTTCAAAAGTCTCCTGCTGCTAAAATAACCTTGTTTTCATAGCAGCGTGTTGCTTTGAACAGCAAAACCTGCCGTTGAAAAAACATGAATTGCTAAGTTTGGGCTCAGATGTTCAAAAATATACCTACAATGCTTCGTGCAGCACAAGTAAATCTTGCAGTTAATCCTTGTCTTAACAAAGTCTTGTTGGCTGCGTTCACGCCACAGAACGTTTGTCCCACTGAGAGACACGGATCTGTTTGGAAAGTTTTAAATTGCACAAAGGAAAAACGTTGTTGCACAACAGCACAAAAATCGCCGGAAATTAATAAGACTTCAAACGCATTTCACACTGCAAGCCAGCGGTCGTAAATCAAGCGGCATGCGAGACAGAGGATTCGAATGCAAATGTTCCACATCGAACTATTCGCGTAAACGTGACTTCACAGCGCGACGCTTGTTTTGTTCGCAGCTGCTGGCAATGAACAGACGGCTCGTTTTAATGATGCAGCGCCTAAATTTCACCAATTTGGCCTGCATGCCGTACGGAGACAAGAGCCTGGACGACCGGATTATAGAGAGGATTGGGCGTCACGCTGTTTGCCTACATTTTATGTCGTGCAATCTTCTGCTTGCCACGGTGGAGAGCGCGGTGCCGTCTGACTTATGCAACTGCTGTTCTTGTTCTACCATGATGCATAAAACCCGCAATTTGTTTCCCGTGAATTGTCGTTTGCTTTCATTTGGGCGGTCGTTGCGCTTCCTGTCTCATATTGCGCAAGCAAAAGCATAATGTAACCGTTGCATAACATACTCCCGATTGCATGTTATTGTTCACGTTCTTTGCACCTGTACAATTGAGATTCCACACACGTAACAGCCTTCCAACAGTCAATATAGGTCAGCGGCTTTTGGTGTCAGTCGTGCGAAACACGCAACTTGCTCAAAACGTTAACGCAAGCATAGCGTCAGAAACTGGCAAAAATTAAGATAAGTTAAAGATTAAAACTACGTGATGTAATGCCCAAAAAAATATATGCACTTGAAGTGCTATTTTCTTTGAATAGGGGTAAGATGAAACGGTATAGAACCATGTTCACCACCAATTTCGATTCTTTCCGTGCCTATTGTTAGTAAGCACTTTAAATATTTTAAAAGGGCTATAATAGTCTAATTCTAGCGGAACATAAGGTGCAGGTCAAAGAATGCAAAAACATAATTTTTTACCAATTCCAAATTCACTTTTCTCCAAAAAGTGCGGCATAAGTAACCTGCGTGAATGTTTGAAAGAGTTTACATCGCGGTCAGTTATTTTCATAAGTAGCGTACAGGGGCGCAACCAAGTTTTTGGTAAGGGTGGGGAGCTGACCTTTAAACCACATTTAAACATCGGTGAATTCCCTGTTACTGGATCGCCTGCAGTGATGGGCAACCTGTGGCTCTTTTGAACATCTCAAGGGCTCCAACCAAAATCTATTAAACTTTAATTTACGTTTAGCAAAAAATTGTTCCTTATTGCGAACTGCTTTTCTGATGTTGCTAAAGTTTCAGAGTTAGTTTTTTCGCAAACAACAGTCAAAGATGTGGAAAAAATAACACGCGGAAGCTTTGTTGCGCAATCGTTCTATCAACGCGACAATGCTACCTGTACACTCGGCGTTTGTGATGTAACAGAGCAATTAGCACCGAGTGAGCCCATCTCGAGCACAACCTACTAGAGTCCTGCGAGGGCTGAAATTTTTTGTCCGCTCCCTCTCTGCAAAATTTAAGCCGACACCCGCAGGAACTTGAGAAATCTTGCCCACTCCCGCCCCACAGACTTCTAACCCGTCCCACAGCCTTCCCAACCCGCACCCGCCTGGTACTGTTTTCGTCCCGAACCTGCACCTGTCACTGTGTGTCTGAAAATCACTAAAACTCATGCAGTGTGTTTCATTGCTAGCGGCAATTTATGCAGTGGTTCATTTCAAAGACAACGCAAGGTCTTAAAAAACACTGTAAAGTAAAAATGCGAAACCCAGTCAAACGCCAGCGCTTCTTTCTCAGAGCACTGTTAAAAATAGCATGTTGTTCACTGAGAAACTCTTTAAGTTTGCTCTTCTGCTATTCACGAAGTGATCATTGATACCAATCCAGGTCGCAAAAACTCGGTCGTGCACTCGCGACCAAAACGTAGAGTGCGCGAACGGAATTTGCAGCGACGCAGCAGCGTCAGTCAATAATTTTAAGTGCAATATTGCGGCAAAGGTTATATGTGTGAGTTGCTAAAAATTTCTGCGCGCTACTAACATTCACAGAAAATTTCGCACCCCTGTAATGAACACTTGTTAATGAGCAGCGCTAGTTCCCTTCACGCAGAAAGTATTTCTTGCAAGATCACTAAGACCAGGAAACTCCAATCTGTGGTCTCGCCACCACAGTAGGAGGATGTCTCCATACCTGCTATGTCCAACCCGCGCCCGTATGCGGTCCAGTCGAAGGTTTCGTGCGGCCCAGTAAGCTTTACGTTATTGTGTATTTAGGCCCACAATACAATGACAGCCTGACTTTATTTTTATCATCTCAAATTCCACATTTTCGATGCAGTGGTCTTCAGTACCTGTTTATCATGTACGTGAACTATATGCACTGGTAGATTTCCACTTGTCCAATGACACCGCGGTGCAAAACTGATTTCTAGTTTTCTGATTTTGCTGATGTATTCCTCAGTTATTCCATTATCAATGAATTTGCCTATGACATCACAGTTTGGAAGTAACAAAAAGTACCAAGCAGTCGTTACCATAGCAGTTAGCATTTAAATGCTCTCAGTAGCTTTAAAACTAAATTTTGGTTTGCGGAAATGAAAGTAACTCATTCAATGTGCGGCCCTCACAAATACAGTAACATACTTTTTGGCCCAGTAGGGCACTTCGGTTGGCATAGCTGCTCTACATCTGTTGTACCAAAAGCTCTCTACTGTTTTGCTCATGTCACTTTCACATGCATTGAGTCAACATTCAGTTACCCATACAAAGAATTTCTTATCTCGCCCCCGACCCGCACCAAGTTCAACCCGCGCCCGCCCCACATCGGCACGCATAACTCTGCGGGTTAACCCTCCCCGCGCAGGATTCTACAACCTATTGTGTTTCTCAACTGTGGAAAAGTGAAGGACAGGTCTTAGAGTTGCGAAGAAAAGTAAAACATAGTATACGATAAGGGGAAAATATGGATTCAAAAACGGAAAATCGAGGAAGAGAATAGAGAGTCCAGAAATAAATGGGCAGACATGCTTGCATTTATTTCAAATATCAAGAGACTGCCCGAGCCTGATTTGCGGCGATGAACTGTCCAACAACAAGCAATGCAACTAAGAAAGGCACTTTCTTAGGAAACATGCACCGCTTGGAAGAAAAATACCCCATCGGGAACACAAGGAAAAAAACAGTGGAAGAATTAAAGGCAGCTCTATCCAGAGCAAATACGTATTCGACAGCTGGATGAAATCAAATTTTAATGTGACTAAGGCCAGTTTTGTGGTGAGCCACGAAATAATGAAAAGATGCCTGCCTTTCATTAATGGTGAATGCTTGATCATATGCATTTACTACGGTTTCCGAACAACGGTACTGCAATTTTAAGAACATGACAAAAATTCTCAAAAAATGGGAAAAGACTTTGTCAGCAAAGACAGTCAGCGAAAAATTGTTAAGGTTGCGTGGCTGAAAGTATCAGTGCCTTACCGGTCAAGATCACAGCAGCTTCAGCATTTTCTATTGCTTGCGATTAACCATGCCATGTTGACGGTACTGCTTATGTAGTGTGAGGCCGCTACTTGTGTTCTAAAGGACCAAAAGAGGAGCTGATAGAAGTTTTACCTCTTGCTGACCAAACAAGGGGTAAGACACTTTTGCAGCTGTAACTGAATGTTTCACAAAAAAAGGCGCAGACACTAACCGCATTGTATCTATTGCAACTGACGGAGTACCAAGAATGACGGAAGCTCACAAATGTTATGTTATTTTGATGAACGAGCTGAAACGAAACGTGATTTATCATTTTACTGAATCATACGTCAGGAGACGCCAATAAGGCACCAAGTGCTAAGTCCTTTCTAAAGGGTTCACAAAAGTTACGAACTTAGTGATGAAAATTGTCAACAAAATCTTAGGAAAAGGTCTAAACCACAAGGAGTTCCGTGAAACTGCTACAAGAAGTCGACAGCGAACATCCTGATCTCATTTTACACAACAACGTACGATGGCTTTCCCGAGGACAGCCGCTTAAACACTTTTCAGCATCCTTGGAGGTAATTGAATTTTTCCAGCTGGAAAGGTCTTGAAGTGCCAAAAAAATGCAAATTTTCCGGGAATCCAACTTAGATTGGACACGAGCTGTCGTGGAGTTTTCTTAACTTACTTTAGGCTGTTTTAAAAGTTTTACATATGAGCTGCGCCTTTCAAGTTGCAGCCTTTTTAAAGAAAAATTATTAACATTTGTGGACTTGATATACCAGCTGTAATAAAGTTCTTACCACCTTTCACGTTTTTCATTTCAAGCTGCATTTTTGCCAGCGCCGACGTCTAAAATGCCCGGCAATCTATTGCGGTTAAACGCAGACAAACGGCAAGCAGTGATCAAGACAACTAACTCCTCTACACACAGAACGCAATACCAGGCAACATAAATAGAATAAAATAGAGTACATGTCGTGGTAGCATCAACGAGTAAGCACTGATGTCACTCGATTATGAGTTCTCGAACGATGCGTCATGATGCCACAATCTTCGCAAAAGAAGAGCGGATTTATCGATGCAATGTCGAACATTAGCGGAAGTTTGGTGTCAAAGCGCTAACATTACATTTTAAAGCACGACAAACGTACATCAACTAGTTTCGCAATGGCATGTAAGCAATCGCTTGACACAACACTGCTTTACTATAAGCTGAGCTTACATCCTATCGACGTAAAGTCAATTTTACGCGAGTGACATGACAGGTTGTACACGAACGCAAAAACAGTGTTCTGAAACATTCAGTTACTTTGCACGACAACTAAGAACTTTGTGCCGAGTAAAAATTTAAGACAGATGACACACGAAAAGCTTTACCATCAACTGTTACCAAACTCACGTCTACGACACGAAGGCCAAAGCAGGTTTCATTCGATTTATCCTGTCCACTACTATAGAGACGTGCATTTGTGATTGAACGTCGCTGGAGGTGAAGTCCCAAGGTCCACTTTCACGGTGAAAGTTCAGTGCCTGCATGACAACGCTGTCACATTTGCTGATGTTTGGTCCATCCAGCGTGCGATCAGTTCATCGCTCATGTCTTTCAAATTTTTCTTGTTTTTATTACACTACCCATACTCTCAACTATGGACTCGGGTGAATAGCACGGACGCTAGGTTAAACGCCAGTTAAATAATAAATGCCAGTACAAGCACCCAACAAGGAACGCTTCATGTTCATTTTTAGCGAACAGGCCTGCAACGAACTTATGACCTTGCGCAGCCGCTTGCAATCACATTGCCACTAAATTGCCATTGAATTTCGATCTTTCAAAATCCAGCATGTCCTTTACCTAAGTGACATATAGGCTATTTGGCATGACCGCATGCAACAACGTAGCGGCAGCGCTTACCGCTATTGTGATTCGTGGAGGGCGTAAGCTTTGAGCAGAATGTCTCGACCTTCGGTAACCTATCATGATGGAGTGGGTGCGCTTTGAACCAAATGGCTCGACTTCCGAAAACCAAGTAATGCGAAATGTTGCGCTCAACTTCAGCTGCTTAGAAAAAACGTTCCACGGAAAAATAGAACAGTTTGACACAAGCAGCGCGTTAAGAAAGTTGATTCGCGTCGAGCGCAAATTTTTTCTGAACTGCTTAGAAATTTCCAAAAAGTTATACAGTGGTGTTGCTGCGAAAAATTTCCCGCGAGCATGTCAGATTTCACTGGAATGACATTCACACATACAAAACTTTTTCCTGGACTGTCAAAACAGTTTCAATTTTTGGTCAGTATCACGCAACATCTGAACTCCCTTACGAGAAAACTTGAAGGTGTAGGGACTGTAGGCAATACAGCTTTGTCTCTTCTCGAAAAAGTTTTTTCGGATAAAGTTTAACTTGTTCGTCAAAGATCTTAACAACGACCTACAATATATTTCCCATGCTTGCAGAAGTACAAACAAGCCACCCGGCAGTGCTTGAATAAAGAGTGGCTTGGACATGCCCGTGATGAAATCAAAACTTCTTTCGCGGGTCGTTTCCAAGATTTTCGCCACCCAAAGGCAACTTTGCTGTTTACCATTCAACCACTCGAAGCCGACATAACTGCCACAGACCTTTCTGCTTTAGAAAATCTAAATCGAGCGGAATTAGAGTTAGAATTAGAACAATTACGAAAAAAGAACCTATGGAAGTTCAAATTTCAACATCTGATAATGGACACTGAAACCAGTGACGCCGGAGAACCGGTGCATTGACGGGAGCACTGCCTCCCTGTCCTTTCATAAGGGGGGCAACGGGGGCGGAGGTGCCTTTTTATAAAAGCTTTGCAGGTAAATGCATGGTTTATCAAGATCGGATTTAAACAATTTATTGCAGCTATTCACGCACACAAAAACTTCAGAATGTTTGTTTTTTTATAATTTCTTTTATTATTTTCGATGTCAACATTGTTGCTGAATATAAACAAGCAAAATTGGTAACGATTTTGCCTGTTATTAATTAGTTCGCAATGCCCTCAACTCTTTTAATGGACCCCATGCCCTACCGCTGTTCCGGCGTCCCAGGTTGAAACCCTCGCAAATGATCCTGCAGCACTTTCGTAACAGAGCTAATGAATGAATTGCATAAATTACAAAAAACAGGATCAACTTGTCTTTGAGGCTTGGTATTGTCGCCAACACCTCGCGTCACTTCGCAAAAAGCTGACAGCATTCGTCGCATTTTTGCGGGGGCTTGCTGGCTCTGGCTGGGGTGCTGGAGCAACGACGTTGCGAACAGTCACCTTAGCCCTGGTCCATTCAACCATAGAGTACTGCGCTCACGTCTGGTTCCGCAGTGCTCACACTCGCCTCATTGACCCTGCCATCAGCGACACCTTGCCAATCGTGACTGGATGTCTGCACCATACACCAGCGGACAACCTCCTTAACCTTCCAGACATCCAACCTGCTGAGCTTCGGCGCAAAGGAGCAACACTGTCTGTAGCACGCCGTGCCATGGAGCCTGGACATCTGTTCCACTTAGCGCTCACCTGACCACCGAGTGGGAATACACGGTGTCTCAAATCAAGACACCCATTTGTACCCGCTGCACAACAACTCATCAGTTCATCTAACAACAATAAGTTACGTGCCGAGCTCTGGACGGATTACCGATGGAGTGCGGAGTGCTTTGACAACATTACGAGACTCCGTGCTTTCATCCCCGACACCGGCACCCACCCTCCTGGAATGACCCTCCTAAGAACAGCGTGGGTTCGGTCTAACCGCCTTCGTACGGGTGTCGGACGTTTACGAACTCAAGTTGTTCGATCTTCTCCGCTGTTAGATTTTTAAAGATATTCATGCTTGAAAAAGCTTTTCGCAAGGTAAGTCGAGCTAAATATTTACAAAATCCCAATTGCGAAGCTCTTCCTACTTCCAAAATGAATCAGGCAAACAATTCCAAGCCTCAAAGACAAGTTGATCCTGTTTTTTGTAATTTATGCAATTCATTCATTAGCTCCGAGGTATTTGGGTTCGGACCAGAAGGGCAGAATTTCATTGTCGTGGTTGACTTTAAGCTCACGTTTGGCTTCTTTGTTGTTAAAGTGGAAGGCTACCGACACCGTTTTTGTAGTGCTGAGCTTTACCTTCCTGGTCTGGAGGAATCCACTTACGGTTGTCATGCCTTTGCGCAGCACCCCTTCCAGTGCCTGCCAGTCTCCATCAGCATGCATAATTTCTAGGTCATCAGCGTATGCATACTTTCTGGAGACAATGTTTGGCAGGTCAGGGATGTAAATATTGAAGAGAAGGGGTGCCAAGACGGATCCCTGTGTGACGCCGTTCTTGAGGCGTCGTAATGCTCCGTTTGCCGTTGCGGGTTGTAAGGGTGAAACTGCGATTGACAACCATCTCCATGATCATGCAGACCATGTGTCTGTCAGGTAGCAATCGCAGTAGCTTGCAGATGAAGCCATGATACCATACAGTGTCGTTGGCTGCTGTGAGGTCGATAAACACAGCTCCAGCTTTCTTCTTAGCCGAAAAGCTATTCTCGATGTCCTGTGTCAGTAGGGTGACCTGATTTATGGTCGATCTCCCGTGCCGAAAGCCCGCCTGTTCCTGCGGGAGCAGTGGGTCGATGATTGGTTCGACACGTGTGTAAATGAGTCTCTCGAGGGTCTTGAAGGGGACACACAGCATTGATATAGGGCGGTAGCTCTTTGGATCCCCTACTGATTTTTCCAGCGTAGGGATCGCAACTATTAGTGCTCTTCTCCAGATCCTGGGGCTTTGGATTTGGCGCATGTAGGAAGTGAGGAAATCGCAAAACCAGGATTTGAGAGGCAGCCCAGTGTGCTATAAACTCCTGGAAAAGAATCCAGATCCGGAGACGTTCCTGGCTGCAGGTGTTTGTGGGCGGCAGAAAGCTCCTCTCCCGTGAAGGGGCCAGAGATACTGCTTCCCTCAGGTGTTGGGACCTTCTGTCAGTAAGGAACCTCGAACCTAGCTGAGGGAGGCCTAAATTGCTTCGTTCTTTGAATACATATGTGCTATATGTGGCATGTCATTTCATTTGTATTTAATGACTGTGCCATGAGTCTTACAACATTATCTGTACAACTCCACATATACACTCCATGCAACAAATTGTATGCTAAAATGCGTTCATCCAAACACTGTAGTTGAAATTAAAAACAAAAGCTTTCTAATGCTCGCCTGGCATGGACTCTAATGTTGTGAAGCAAGTTCCCTGTAGTATACTCGATATTCTCAGTGCACGATTAATATAGAACATAAAAGAAATACCTTCTTTTGCCAAACTTTCAAGTAGATCAGTTACTCATAAACTCTCACAAACTGAAACACGAAGTTAGTAGGAACAGATTGTTGATTTTATATATATTTAATGTGTTTTCTATGATGCAATAGACTTTTATTTATAGACTCAATAACAAGGAAGTATAATTTCATTAATATTGTTAAAAGATATCGAAACTTCTTTGCCCAAATTTTTGACATATCAAACTTTTGGGTGTGTGTTTTCACCACCTACACACCCAGCTCCTGCACACTGCCCGAACTTGAACAAGCGCTCTCATTGCTTATGTTCGTGTGGCGCCAGTCAAACCGAAGAGCATCCACATCTTAGCCGTACTCTTCATTCTGAATTCCGCGTTGATCTCCTTCAGTCTGTGACTTAATTTTGATGAAAGAAGGCCTGCATGTCCTATTTGCAGCAGCTTGGTTCTAGTACGTAATCAAGACCTAAGTAACTACTGTATATCAGACGTTTAGTGGAGACCTTAAGGTCTGAGACCTACATTCGGTTCGAATTTTGATAACGATACCGAGAATTCGTCAAAATAGCCAATATGAGGTCTCGACCTAAATCTTCCATATTAAAAGTCTTAGGAAGCAAATTTTCTTTTCGTAACTGGTATCAAAACCTACATCGTTACGACCTCCAATACTAGACTTAACCAGGCCCGTAGTCATGTTTGGGGCGAGGAGAAATAAATTGTTAGGGGTGAAAGATTTTTGTTTTTAGAATATGTTTAAAACAAACTGTATACAAAATTTCTGGGTACAACAAAATTTGGGGGGGCAAAAAAACAATGGGGAACTGCCCACGAATTCCCCTCCTTGGCTACGGGCCTGGATACAACAAACAAGGAAATTTATCTGCTACTACTGGCTTTCCTCTTAACTGATAGTTCAAGCCATGTAAAAATTTTATTATGGGCAGTGTAAACGACGAGCGATAAGGAAAATTAAAAAACTAAAGAAAAAAATGTTAGGAAAAGTTGTAGCCATGCAGCTAGTTTCTGAAAGCAGTGAACGATTTTCAGACTTTAAAATAGCATACTAAAATCGTCGTGCTTAACATGCCTACCGCAAAGTGTTAATCTTAAATCGTCATTATAATCCTCAAAATAAAATTCTCAAACAAGCTTACAAACTCGGATAAGAACCACAACGTCTGAGATCCGAATTTCGAACAGAAACATTCAACACAACAATGGTGTCTTGCGATTTTAGCTTCATTACCTAACGACTCAGCGTAGAGAAATGTTGCTACAAAATGCAATCCCCCCCTTCTATTTCGCACAGTACGAGGGAATTTCAATGACGAGGGAGAGGGGAAAAACCAGCCAGGCAAATGAACGAACTGAAACGAAGCGTCATTGTTTTTCAATGGGACGCAACTAACAGCGAGCAAAGGTGTCGTATCATGTTAGAAATCGCAATATTTTCACCAGTTTTCATCGAATGTCTTAACTAACCACGCACATTTCGCATCATTTCCGCAAAGGCGTAGAACTGCAGAAGTATTACGTTAGGGAAAAAACTTTGCTCAACTTTAACCTCCTTTTACCACATTTTTCAAAGCATGGCTGATACCTGGAAAAATTTTATTTCTATGCACTTGTCAAAACAAGCAATCGTATCTGTCATGTTTTACTCGTGATTGTTTGCCATAAGTTAAAATGTGTGGAAATTCCAAACGTTGTTGAAAAATTAAAAATCCCAAAGACCTTGCCAGATCTCTCGCCATCTATTTGGTTGCAGTGGCGTGTTCGCCTTCATTATGGGAAGAGCCACACGTTTTAACAACAAACTTGCTACGGTCCACACCGAACATACGGTAATTGTACCAAATCTTTTTTTCTTTAAAAGGGGTAACAACTAACAAGTAAAGAAATATGCTGGAACATGAGTTCAAGTCACTTTTCACTGATTTCACATGATTTCGCGTATGGTGCTAGTCAACCATTTAACGTGCTTCGAAAATGACGTCACCAGTTGAGGAGCAAGGTGCCCGTAACTATGTCCTTGTGGTGCACTCCTGCTTTACATGGATGAAGACAACAGTATTTTATTAGTCTGTTGCTGCTGGTTAACTCCCGTTAACAAAAACCTCACGATACGCTTGCATTTCGCGTGTTGAGGAGAATGCAAAAGAACTTCGCTTGCAAGTCAATTCCGCAACCAAACGTCACAGATTAAGACGTCACTAAAGAAAATTTACCGTTCACAAAAATGCTACCTTTAATGGTCCACTGAAGTTTTCGCTTTCGGGGGCATGGAAAAATCTTTTTGTAAACGCCAAAAATTTTTGACAATAAATAATTTTGCATTCCGCACCTGGCAGCACGAAGTTAACATTTGTTCTTTTTCACGCATTGTAAGATTTAGTAGCGCGTAAACACAGTAAATTCATTGTTGTTGCAGCAACAGCGGTCGGCTGTTAGGAATTTTTATTATCTACAAAAAACATGGACAAATTTGCATTGGCTTTCTCGTTCGATCTTTACAATAACAAATCAAACTGCCACCGCTACAGACATGGTTGGTGAGATACACTGCATAGATGGTGATTAGCGAGTGTAGAAATTAATGATACTTGGAAAGAAGAGATTTCCATGTAACGCAGTGACATTATCACGAAAGGGCTGTTCATCATTGCACCATAAGCCATGGGTGGTGGAACGTTTTTCAAAGTCTTCAAAAGTGTACTTCAAAAAACTATAGAAAATTTTTGAGGTTTGAACTGGCAAATGTGACGTCACAAGCATTGAAATATGACGTCATTACCTACACACCATATGAAGGTCTAAATCAGTGGTTCTCAAAGTGGACGAAATCGCCCCCTTGGGGGCGATTTTGAAGAGCAATGGGCCAAAAAAACAGTGGGAGCGATAGGGGAGCAAAACAACACAAAGGGGTCAAAAACGCTCAACAACTATCACTAATTGATGGTTGAGTTAACTTCAGTTGACGATCATTGAGTTAACTTCGCCTGTAACCTTAATCCCTCAACCCAAAGAAACCGCTGGCTTATTCATAAGCGAGGTGATCTACGACTGTCCCTCACTAAAACGTCTCCCAATAAATGATTCGAAGCTTTGTGAAGGTCTTTAAATTTCCCGAGGAACCGCGAGCTCACTCTTTCGCTGCCCATGCTCAACACCCAACAACGTTTCTCTATACTGAAAACTTCTCTAACTGCTACATTGAACGGCATCTACCGCACAACCTCGGGATCGTAAGACAGTGCCCTTGAACTTCCTGACCAACATGACATTAAGTCAAGCAGAGTACAGGGGTTGCTTGATAAGGTGATGGACACTTCGAAACCATTCAAGTATAGGAGCTTGAATGGTTTCGCAGTGTCCATCACCTTATTATGCAATTATCACCTGCCGTTTATTTGCTTCACTCTAGGCAATTCACGCAGCATATACAAACCTTATTTACATTTACGCAGATACTAGCAATGACAAATGACCAAGACCAATAATCAAACAACTGAAGTGGCAAAAATTACACTTCTTAGAGATGTCTTACCAGCGTCGTTTGTATTATAATTGGGCAGCAATAACTACCTCAACAGCATATATACTGAGGTGTTTATCGTTCACATGCATCTTTGAATTCCCTGATGTTTTCTGCTTACGTATCTGTTCTTTACTCGTTGCTTAGTTTGCATTACGATTTATCCAAGCCTTCTCTTTCCGTGAATATGTCTGGATTTGATATTGTTCTGGTTCTGCTTATTCCCGGAGCCAATCCTGCGCAGTCCGGTGGCATGCTTCGAAATCGCGACGCACCACGAGGTCTCAATTTTGTTTCACTGGCACAAACGTAGTCAACCATGACAAAGATGAATAAGACGACTCCCTACTCCACCGCACAAAATCTAAGGCGTTTCAACTCACTCAATTTTCGCGGCCTGAGCTGGAGTCGCAGGGCAGAGTGACTGATTTTGACCGTTCGATAAAAATAGTTAAAATAATTGTTTCAAGGAACGGTAAGGTGCAGATGTCTGAGAATTCCTACGTAGGTGTTCCCACTTTATTGATATTGACCATTATTCTTCTATTGCACAAAACTAAAACGAATTTAACTATCAATCTTGACCTCTGGAGCATTGCTATGCTTTCAAGAGACTTTGTTTGCACACCATGATATGAACAAAATAGAAGAACACCTAACCCTGCCTGTACATGGTTGTGGTAGCTGCATCTGCCTCACTATGTTCAATATTAACGAATTTTGCATCTCCGTTCACATTGCTGTATTCCAGCTTATAAGCTTGCGCTCAACTGAACTTCATAAGTTGGAGCAAAATGTCTTTAACGTGAGTTGCCTGATTGACTGCATGCAATGCATGCATTAAATACAAAACTTCTTGAAAGTATATGGCTAAATACTTTTTGTGTTCTTGTGTTATTCGATCACCCTTGTTATATGGACCATGAGCCTGACTCAAAAAATAAATATTATATTACATCATAAAACCTAGCATTGAAGTAGTGCAAGTATCATAAGCGAGACTTTTTGTTCCAAAATGTCCACGTGTTAATTGTCTGCAATCACGTTTTTTCTTGCTGTAGTCACAACGGCCCAAAACAATGCGATATCACTCATGATTCTACTGAGCAACTTAACGTCACCCTCTTGCATCCTTACCATGTCCCGACGCTCGAACATGCATTACTTTTTTGAGATGGAATAACGCCATCTTACCTTGACCAGTCTCAGTATCTTTGTTATGGAGGTGTGAACAAGTAAGCTCGTCTTTGTAAAATTAAAAACTTTCAAAAACTGTTCCGAGTTAAAGCTATTTTTTGGAAACGTATCTCAAATGCTGAAAAATAATGAAGTTGCAAGTCTTGCAAATTCATATAAAAAAGAAAAAGTTAATGATTTAAATAAAGTCACTTTTAGCAAGAGCAGAGAAAGTAAACAAATTGAAGGCTAAGATTGATAAATCAAATCACAAGCTGCGTTAAGTAAAAACTGAAAATCATGTTCAATGTGAATTATGTTGAACGTTTCAGGGCCTATTCATACAAAGGCACCGTAAAATCAGAAAAAGGTTCTCTTTTTTCGGAGAAATGGCAGAAAGATTAAAAAAAACGTTCAACAGTCATCAATATCTTGTATGCAATTTCGTTTTATTGTTTTTTCACAACTTTTCAACAAAAGTTAGTGCTTGTGTGATTTGGCCTTTGTCAAGCAGGAAGCAGAGAGCGCTTGGTGCGGCTCGGAGCTAATTCGACGGCTTGACTTGCTCACGGACACGTTGAATGTAGTTTTTGGATACGTCCGACATGATTTTTTTGAAATCATTGGTTTTTACGCTTCCTGTTTTTTATGTTTCAAAACTGAGTTGCAAACCAAGCAGGGCGAAAGAATAAAAAAATGTCATGATTTCGCAACAGGTTAAATATGCAACCACAAAGAACGTTGGTTTAAGTGAGGAATGATTGAGCAGCCGCTGTAGAAGCAAAACTCTTCATTTTCAAACAGTGGTGGAGCTTGTAACTCGCAAAACACAATCGTAACAGATCGGGAGACAACTGCCTTTCCAGATTTGACAATCATGTTTGGCTGAACAAAAACTAATGTGCCGAAATTCTTGCTTTCTAACAAATATTTGTACTAAATTCAACAATCGCATTGAACGTGTTTACTGCTGTGCTGGACTCTAAATTACGCAAGGTGTCAGGTAGGCCTGAAAGGGCCAACTACTAGTTATTGTGTACAGCAGACACTATGCGTTGGTTGAGTATTCTAAGAGAAAATGTCAGTTTTCACAAAACCAATTCTTTTGTTGAATTAAATTGTTCGTTGTTAGGCCAAGATGTTTCACTTGTTGAGAAAAAATGTGTGTTGAGTGAATATGTTTTAGGTCGAGTTTAAACCTTTGCTGTATGCAAAAATTTTATGGCGCTGAACGGAAATGAACTGGATATTGGGCGAAAGTGAACTTCCTTTTGAAAGATAAATGTTGGCCACTCGGTATGAAGTAAGTTGCCTGTGCTAAATTTTATCTGTTGAGCAAAGATGTTAGCATGGTAACCACAAAGTGAGGTAATACTTATCTGTTGAACAAAATTGTTATGAGTCGGCATAAATGTGATGCGTTTTGCAAAAGCGTAGCATGTGACGTTAAAATGTTCGCTTTCAGGAAAAAAATCGTCAGTTGCTGGACAAAAAGAGCATATGTCGACAAATTTCATTTTGTTGGTCAAAAATACATTTCTACTTCGCCCGGCAAAAAACCGTTTTTTTTTAACAAAAATGTTTTTTCTTTAAATTTCAGGATAGTTGCTTCTATACACAAGAAAGTTTGACAAATTTTCAATGATTTTTTCTAAACCACGTTGGTGACAGTAGTATTTGACGTTTTGCTAAATGTCAGATTCGTTCAAGACCCATTTGCTTGAAAACTACTTCACATTGTTTTGCGGTAGCGTTGCACTGCACTGCGTTTGCCTTATGGAGACTGCCTAGAAAAGCTTTTACTTGCCAGAAGGCAACGTTTTACCGGTAATAGCATTCAAACGTCCCCATCACGTTTTGCACTATATTCGTTTTTTGCGTCTCGCAAACCTCGTGACCATCCTATAAAGCTGTTCTGCTACTTTTCAATTTGTCACACAAGCCAGAAAAACAACCGCATAAAGCTTTCAAGCATTTCGACATGTAACATGCTACAATCAACAAAAAGTTGCAGTCAAATTTTATTACCATTCGATGCAACATTATTGTTTATTGATGTAACAAGGTTTGGCATACGATTTTAATATTGCGAATTTTTTTCTGATTTTTGCTTTCGAAACAGAAACACTGAGTGCACTATTGGGCCTCATTTAAAACCAAGAAAATTAATTTTCGAAGTCTTTGGTGCCGCCGTAAAACGCGACCTCAACCGGAATTGCTTTCGGCGTTACCGCTTGAAACAAGGAACCCTCCCTTCAAATTTTTTGCCATAAAACAGCACATGTCCTATTCCGTCAAAAATTATAAAATCATTCACACCGGCATTTATGAACGGCGACGAATAAGAAGCTGCCACATTACGCCCCGACCGCTGCCGAGCAAATTGTCCAGCACTGTCGCAATGAACAAAAACAGACGAACTCACTCAGCAAAGATGTATATACTGCGGCATACCTCATTTATTTTCATTGGGAAGCGAACATATAAAAAATGGCATAGAACAAATTGTACAAGAATTGGCAACAAATAAAAAAAATAAAAAAGGCATTCGACAGATGTTCATAAACGGAAGAATGTTTCTAAGCCATCGACTGGTCGTGTAAGTCATCGACCTTCAAATCTACACCCTCAGAGTATCCGGGATTCGCGTATCCAGCTCGCATAGCTTTGAGGTCATCACGTACAGCCTCTTGCTCTTGCCCTTCGGAACGGTTTTCCTGCGAACGTGAAGAAAAAATGTTTTCGCCAAACGGATGAGAAGTAAACTTAATTCCCCACAATGCAAAACACTGTGTTACAGTAGCAACGTTTTCTCACGGCCGCTAACAAACGTGGCACTCACCCTCTGCCGATTGCTTCAAACAAATACGAACCTTCAAATCTCCAGTGTTGCGATTGGAGCCTTCGTCGTCGACGCTGTAAAGCACGGGATTGTCGAACGCGGCTACTGCGCTGGCTGTCGACTTTTTGAAAGATGGCGGCGAAGGAATTTGGAAAGAGTCCGTGCATGGCAATGAACTGCAAGAACAACCGGACTGTTACTGATTCTGACAATCCACAGACAAACGGTTCTGCTGCTATGCTCGGAAATATCTGACAATAAGCGCGCATGCATTAAGACAGCTCCTGCCGTGGATGCACTAAATTATCACATTCTGTCGCAGCTCAGTGCTTTAAGGCGCAATGGCTTGGCCGAAGCTCGGGCTTAAAGTGCACAGGCAATTGCGAATAACGATCAACTGCAAGTGAAATTAGAATTTTCTTCGTAATTTTCAAATTTGCTTCGTTAAGCCTTGTGTTTCAACCTCAACTGTGTGGCTCTGCTATACCGTGTATGTTGCAAGCGGCACGGCGCGAAATAATTTCATCAACAACAATGTCGTGTTGCATTTTTGAAATCAAGTTCCCTGTTGCTGCACGTAGTTGTTTTTACGATTTACATCATCGCTACAGGAGACAAAAAACATCAGCCACTGAAAAATACTGAAACAATCTTTTTTGCACAGCCAAATTTTCTGCTCCATAAGTCAATTCGTTGCATGATTTCTTTCAAACAATGCAACCACGTCTCACCCACTCTTCCCGTTTTTGTTCCTGAAGACAGCAGCGGCGACAAGAACGGCCACAAGAACGATGACGGCCACTGCGATTCCAGCAATCGCTGCAAAACAACATCCTCACTTTTAACTTACAGCTCTGAAACAGAGTAACAGCGATATCATCCAGCGAAACGGATTTGTATACATTGGTATACCACCACTGAATGGTACAGATTGGTGTATTACAAATCAAGCAAATAGAACAATTTCAATTAGAACTTACTGTTTTTGCCAGGTATATGCATAGCCGAAGTTACCACAAACATTGGTCATGTGCTATCCCACAATTTTGAAAAACCACGTTCTTCTCTTAACAATGTCACTATAAATAATCGATATTACCCAAATACACCGTATACTTTCTTACATCTTTGTCAGGTTTTAGGGGAGTTACGTGTAAAGGAAAAAACTGTTGTCAATTTAGTTCATTTGCTCAGTTTTTGGAGCTTTCAGCGAATTTTGAGCTTCAGTACATATGCGATCTGATTAAAATGAACAGTGTAAACGTCTTTCTTTGCAATCATGATGACAAGCAGGATATACACCTGAATTTCGTCACTTGATCAAGTATCCTTTGCTTCCCGTTGTAGTAGTGTTCACTATGCCCGAATTATTTGTATGGCTTACTCATGCTACTTTAAAATAACGTGTATGTTTCAATTGAAAAAAATGCATATGCATCTTCGACAATTTAAAGCAAGCTAATCGTTGCTAATAATGTTAACAAAATGTACGTTGCTTTCTCAGTTTCAACGATGATATATGCGCAACATTTGGTCCTTATGCTCACGACTACAAAATAGCGACATGTATACATTTATTGTCTGTTTTGCCTTTTCCGTTTGTTATAAAAATAAGTCATGCAACAAACGACTTAAAGAAACATCTGATTGTTTTGCATTGAGCACTGCTATGCTGAAGTCATCTTCGCCTGCTGCGTTGTTTTATTCAAAATCTAACGGTTGAACTTGTTCAGAGAGGCTATTGATCTGCAGCAAAACTTTCAGGGTGGCAGTTGTGCAGATATCATCACGCACATACGTGCCACAAGCAAAAGCACACACACGTAACAGCTGATTGCTCAAGTACTGTTTTTTTTCTTTCCAGGTTAAACCCACTAAGATTAATAATGACAATTAGATTAATTTTTCAAGAAAGGAAATTTATTCTAAACTGTTATTGGAAGTGTGAAAACGCAGTTGCGCTACAGAATGAATTTAGGTGGAGAAAAGAGGTTCGTTGATATTTGCAGTTTTCCGCAACGCCTCTTGTGGGCATTCTGCAGTGTTCCATCAAACGTATTGCTTATTTGACTAAAGGTAAGTCGCGTTGGTGGGTCGGTTTCAAAATCCCTCCTAACTTGCCTTTGCACCTCAACGGCTTTCTGGCACTTTGAGTAGCATTTTAAAATCAATATTCTTCTTTCAAAACCTACTCTAGCAGCCATTATTAAGTCTAATGGGTTTAATCTGGAAAAAAGAAAATATTAATTAAACTATCAACTGCTGAAAAGTGTATACACTTTTGGAAATACCCTATGGAGATGTTGCGCCAACACAAGCCAGTTAGGTAAAGCTTACCTCCGCCACTCAACGTAGATTGCGTCGGAACTTTTCCAGTAAACACTTCGCAGTTGTCACCAGAATATCCAGCCGGGCATCTGGGAATATATAATTGCTCGAAGGTGACAGAAGTCAGGCACGACAGTAAACACTCCTCAGTCTATATCATGAAAGCAGCTACCAACTCATGTCACTGCACTTTAGTCTAGCTTATCGTGGTTGTAACCGATGCAAGGCATATATGCAAATATTTTCAATTTGAAACAAACATCGCTTCAGATCGAAATATTATTTTCAAATTTCAAGAACGAGGTTATTCGACCTGGGCACCAAAACAATATTAACGGAAAATAGTTAATGACAATGCTTGAAACAAAAGTTTGCATTTGTTAAAACGCTCAAATGTTAAGCTGACAGGCATGAGATTAATTCATGGGACTGGAAACAGAAGACAAATTTCAAAGTAACGAAGAATTTCGTAGAAACACCACCAGGATTTTTCTTTTGATCGTTCTCACATGGAATGGTACAGCTTGAGGAAAAATACCAACAAGGCGGGAAAAATGAGGAAACTTTATTGGATGAACCACAACAGGTTTTTACATCTGATGCCAGTGTTTGCAGTAGACAGTGTACCGCCGAATCTGACGCTTTCCTTTGCCTGTTCATGCCCCGAATTAATATGGCGGCTAAGGTTTCTTACTTTAATTTACAAAGTACTTGATCACCACCGACGCGCGCTCACAAACCCCGGGCAACTCACATGCAAAAAGGCATCGTGTTTTCGTCGTAACCACACGTGGCTCCGTTCTGACACTGGCAGACAAGCATGGCCGTCGGCGCAGGTTCGTCCGGAGCGTTGCACCTCCTCGAGTCACCAGGATAGAAGCTGGTTCCATCAGGGCAGGCGCACGTGTACGAGTCAGGACGCAGTAGACAGAGGTGGGAACAAGAAGAGGGTTTGCATCGGGCTGGGACTGGAAAAATTTGTCACACGTAAACCTTAACCGCTCCAAACACAGTCTCGTCGCTACAAATCTTATAACCCCTTTGAGGATTGATTAATTAATTATAATTAATTATATTTATATTATAATTAAATCTTAATTAATTAATTATAAAAAATCTATAATTATCGATTTTTTGCCATAACTTGCCAACTACTAACGCTTGATGGCCGCCCACCAAGGGCACTAAACATGCGGATTTTGCCGAGTTTATCTTAAAAGAAAAACAGGCAAATTGCCAATTGAACTTTTTCTCAAGCCCTGATGACGTCATATAACCAAAAACCCTTAACCTCCCCCAGTTGTGACGTAACACCAAAAACGTTCAAACGCAAAAATGCCCGGATTATTTCAAATCGAAGCCATAGGAGACTTCCCGTTTTTCAGAGGCTTAGAATAGCTCTAGCTCTATCGGTTGGCGAGTTATGGCCGTATATGTCCGAACCAAAATTGTTGCTTGCCCCGGCGGTGAAGGGCTAAACGCCTAGTACAAACTCTTTGGCAAATTTTACAGTCTCGTGGCTTACCGGATGTGTCGTATCTGCGAGGATGGTAAGTTTTGACGCCAGTGGGCGCACGAAACCCTTCTCGGAGCAGCGACCTTGCTCCGCGTCCGAACTTATCTTGACGGTAAACGGCGCCATCAGCCGTGGATGTCCAGTACACGTTGTTTTCGAACACGTCAATCGCTACTGGACTTCCGAGGCCTTAGAAAAATGATTGTGGCATTCTGACNAGGTCANATCGAAGCAGTGTGGTTCGTAACTCTTAAAACACTTGTCGNAAACACAGCACTTTGGGTAAAAGTCAAGTCTAGGCAACAAGTTAGCTCGTGCTTTTGCGTAAAAGATGACCGTGACTTTCATTAAAAAAGTAAGAAGTTAAATAGAATAAACAGCTACCACTTTAAGTTGCATTCACAAAGCAACCGGCGGAGCAAAATCACCTCACCTCTTGAAACAGCGATCTTAACGTCATGTCCATGCGGGCTTGCAGAAATTATCCTGTCCGCTTTTTCATCGCAAATGTATAACCTAAGAAAGGAATTTGTGCATACCAAAAAGTAGCCAGTGTGTGTATTAAAAATTTCCAGCGCGCAATGCGCATCTACCAGGTAGAAATGAGCCGTAGATGTCACAGTGCTGAGTGTACTTCGTGTTTGAGCAAAATTAACTTGGATATGGTTTCGTGGTACAAGACAAAGCTTACGCGAAGTTTATGCGTCTGACAATTTTTTTTAAACCACGAACTCGCTGCTGATTTGCCACCATAAAAGAACTTCGCCACGATAACTGAACACTCCATCCAGTGGTTTAAACGAAAAAAGGCAAAGCCTCCAACCTTTCATCATGGAAGTAGTCGATGGTGATTCCTGTAGGATAGTCGACAGTGATGTCGTCCATTAACCTCATGTTCTGGCCGTCCATATGCGAGTGGTAAACGGCCGCAGACGTGCCTAGGGTTGTCCAGTACATAATGCTAAAACAATGAAGTTAACGGTTTTGCCACCACATAAAACATAAGCATGGTGGGGGAAGAAAATAACTACTGTAAGATCGCGTTTTTGTAACTGCAAAGTTTTCCCAAAATAACCACAAAATACCGAATAGATGCTAAGAACAGCAAATACGCTGAGATCTTACCCTCGATCCGGATTGACTGCGATGGCATGTGGTACGTGCAAGTTCTTGAGTAGTGTTGCTCGGTACCGACCATCCACCAATGATACTCCAATTTCGCCCGCCAGGGCATCAGTCCAGTACAAGTTCCTTTAAAGTACAAAATAGTTTTCAGTTAATTTCTATGAAAAGCTTGTTGTTTGCATTGGAAGCTGCAACAAAAACGATCGATCGCGGTGCAGCCGAAAGTTAACAAGGTTTGCGTTAGGTCAAGGGTTTGCTCAAATGTGACTAGCATGTCATAAAAAAAGAGCAGTGTCAGCTGCAAAAAGCCTGAAAGTAAAACGAAAACATTTGACTGCGTTCCTAAAACCCCACAGGTAAATCAGCAACTAAAAAGAATCCGTGCGTTTGCACGCTCAACTTGCAAAATCATGCATATTTTCTTTCAAACTGAATGCCAAGGACGAGGATATGCTTTTGCTGCATGCAAGAGATACGATTTCAATTACAGTGTACAGATATAAGTGGGCTTCGCAGAAAAACAATGTTTGCTTGAGTGAGTTTATTTTGAAATTTTTTACATTTTCCACGGGGAAAATTTAGGAAAATATAAAAATTGTTGATGGTAAAGATTTAAACCACTCTTAAACTTTACAGAAAGAACAACAATTAAGCTCTATAATTTGTTTCAAGCTTTTCCAATGTAATTTTTGCACAAATGATCCACACGAAGCTTCGGCATGTTTCGAATCAATGATGTATCGGTCCACATCTAAACAACAAATTACACAAATCAACGTCAACTAACAAACGAATCTCACCCTGTCACCCAGTCCACAGCCAGACCGTTTGGTTCCTTCAAACCAGAGATGGAAAGTTCCTGCGCCAATCCAAAGTTATTGCTGTTTCCGTCCACATATGGCATACGAGAGCGTAAGATTTTGGGGGAGACTACTTGCACTCCGGAGGAGTCTGCGTTGACAAGTTCAGAAACCTATTTAAACATTCTAATCCTGCTGTATTTAGCAACGGCCAATATGATCGACATTAACATGGTCCCCTATCACAACATGCATCATATAGGCAAAGTTCAGAACGCTTTGTTCTAGTACCAATTTTGGACGAGGTGTCCGTCCAAATCACAACGCTGGCAAGGGAAGCATCGTACAAGTAATCTACCGCTCTCGTTCTGAGCTGGTTGCCGATCAAGCTAAGCTCGCGGTCATTTTCCTGGTCGTAGGTTTTTATGTCCTGATCGTCTGCGATCAACATTACTGAAAAACCTGTAAAGAGAAAGGACCAACGTTTGTTAATTTCAAACTGACAGCTGGTGACGTCAGTGTTCCGAACCCCTGTGTTTATCTGATGTTTTTCAGCATCTCAAGCAAATATTTTTCAAGGACCATTATGCGTTTGGCTTGTTTTGATCAACTGAGAAGAGTTTTCAGAAAATGATACAAGCCGGCACGAGCGAAGTTAGTACGCCTGTTCGTACATGTATGGAATTTACAGCCTTCCCAGTGCATTTTGTACGAGGTATCTCAACAGTATGGACTAGTTAACCAAAACATTAAAAACGTTAACTGTGCCACAATACTTACGAGACGTTTATGACCAAACAATGTATAGCTAGTTTTGCAGCTTTGACGGCACTACTGAACACGAGTTACCTTGCGCTGAGCACTCGTTGTATCCGCTCGGGTCGTAGCCATCGGCGCAACTACACGTGTACGTTCCTTTCTCGTTGTTGCAAATTTGCGGACAAGATGTCCAGTCCTCTGCGCACTCATTCACGTCGTGGCAGGTGTGCGTGTTTGTTCCATCAATCTAAAGAAATCCACGGAAATTGTGATCAACAACAAAATAAAAACTTAGATATTGAAGGAAGTATTTTCAGAGTCATGTGTTGACCATTGCGGTTTTGGGTGTAAAACAGTGGTTCCCAAAGTGGCGGTACTGCCACCTTGGGGGCGGTGAGAAACTCTACGGGGGCGTTGAAACAGAAATGGGCGGTTGGGGGCGGTAGGAGACCAAGTTAATAATTACAATTCTGTTGTCTTACTAACTTTGAGTGACCAAATGTCATAAAAAAACAGTATGATCAACAAACATGTATGCATGTAATTTGTAAACCGAAACTTAGCGTTTTACTTAATCAAGTTTTATAGTGAAATGTGCGGAAAAATTTTGTTGATACGTGTGCTGGGCATGGTAGGGGTGCGATAGAAATTTGTTTGTCAGAAGAGGGGGCCCTACCCAAAAAAGATTGGGAAGCACTGGTGTGAAAGATATCTCTTCGGTTCAAAACAGTTTCGACAAATTGTTATGTAAGTGGCATCTTGTTGATACGGGTGAAAGTTGGACAAACCCCGGGGCTGTTTACAGGCAGCAAAAATTAGTAAAGTGAATATCTTTACCTTGTAGCCAGGGAAGCATGAACACAAATAATATCCTGGGATGTTTTCGAAAGCAGGAATGTTGGTGCAGTTCTGTTGACACGGCTGATTGTCGCACGTTTGGTCGGTGTCGCCCTTGTCTGCAATGTTTATCTCATACAAATGAAGAAATTTATGAACAACGGTTTGAAAATATCACAACTGAAGCGCAGTCCAACTTACGACAACCGGCCTCGTCGCTCCTGTCGCCGCAGTCGTCCACGTCGTTGCAAACCAACAACTCGCTGATGCATTTCCCGTTGAAGCATTTGTACTCGCCGGGACTATTGCGCAATAGCATTGTTTAAAGCTACACTCTCATGTATAAGCTCGCAGGAATGACAAATGCAGCTCAGCAGGCTGCTATACGTTCGAATTTATTTTCTTCTCTTTAAAAACCTCACTTACAACTAACACCGGGAGTAAATTGCTATTACACTATAGCCACTAATTTTCACAGCATCAGAAAACATTGCCAAAGAGTTTAATAAAGAAGACCTGCACAGCGCTGGAGCTGGAGTTGTGAAGCAGTCCGCGGTTTCGTCGCTTCCGTCACCACAGTCGTCAATGCCGTCACACCGCTTACTGCCAAATATGCAGATCTTGGTTCGCTCGCATCTGAAGTATGGAGGATCGCAAGGTATGGAATCTGCACACGAAATTCTTGTCGTTTGTGCAAGAACGAAAATATTAGCTTTGCCGCTAAGCACTCAATCATTCTAGTAAGTTTTTGATACAGTTTTAAAGTCCGCTGTTACCAATACGCGTTGAATGTGAAGTTCTGGACATGTTAACGAAGTATCTGACAAAATCTTCCAGACTTACCGCATACAGAAGGCAACTCGTCAGTATTGTCTCCACAATCATTTTGACCGTCGCAGCGGAGGCTGAACGATAAAGAAGTTTCGTTGTAGAAAAAGTACCTTTTTCAAAATACCGTTTGTACAGTAGAGTTTCTCAAGATAAAATATTACACACTCAGTATAACTTTCTCCAATTACGAAGTTCGTTTGCATTGTTCTCTTTTCATTTATAAAAGTAACTTTCGCTAGAATTTCCCAAAATGCTGCTGTAAGAACAGCTAGCACACTGAATGGCATCAAACGGCTGCACTTATCTCCAGAGTCAAGCTCCCGTGAAATGAACAAAACATGAATGATCATCCACTAACCTTAAGTCAACGCACACGTGATTGTCGCACTCATGAAATATCGACGGGCAGTACTTCCCGCCAGGAAATCGTGGAGGACAAGCGGCCTCGTCGCTCGCATCCAAGCAATCGCGAGTGCCATCGCAAGTGGAAGAGGACGGAACGCAGTGTCCGGAATCACATTTGAAGTAGTCTGAAAACAATTCAAGACGAGTGAATTAGTTGCAAAACGTGCGTTAGTAGGATTTTACCAACAAAGAACGCACCTGGCGCACATGAATACGCAGGACAGCCAATTTCATCTGAACCATCCCCGCAGTTGTCCATCTGATTGCACTGCCACACACTTGGTATACATCTGCAAAAGGAAAAAATTTCACATTTACCCTAAACCAGCTATGTCCAACACAATTGGTTCACTGAGCCCAAAATTATGTCACTGTCTTTAGTACGGCCGCGCATTGAATGACATATTAATGAGGGCAACACACTGATGGGCTTACTTTGATCTTAGCAAAATATATTTAGCTTAAGCTAATGTACTTAAAGCGTTCGAATCCTAACTGCGATGGCAATAGACGTGATAAAGTGGCACTGAGGATCACATGCATCAAAAATGTCAAATTCAAGATTATCAAAATAAGGACAGGTTGTAAGTATGTAGGATACTTTTACTACAGCGAAAACCTAAACTGGGCAGCACAAAACCTTCGACTGGGCCGCGGATTGGACATAGCTCCCCTAAACTGCCAGCTTGGCACCGCTTTTCATGTACTGTACATAACCATTTCCACCAACGAAGGTTTATTCAAAAGTTCTGTACAAGCAAAATGTATGCATCTTAGGCAGAAAAAGGCCAAGTTAAAAGATGTTGATTTTCAACTAACACTTCATTTTGCACCTGAGGCACAAACAGAAATCGCTGAAAACAGTTACTGCAGATATACTGCAGATGTATAGGTATGTCCTCTGTTATAAATGATTCCCAGTGACATTGCAGCTTTTCAGTTAACAATGACAAACAAGAAAAAACGAATTCTGCCTTAAGTACGGATTTGTGACTTTTATACATCCTAGCTGTCTGTTGTCAGCAAATAAACAGCCATAAAAAGTCATTTACTGAGAATTGGTACCGGTAAACAGATGAAGTAACACCTGCCTTTGATTCTGGCATCTGAACTCGCTCTCAGTACAGGCACGAGGCGCACAATTCTCCTCATCAGAGTTATCGCCGCAGTCGTTCCAACCGTCGCATTTCCATCGCAGAGGTATGCAGTTGTGGTTGTTGCATCGGAAATCGCCAGTGCTGCACATTAATTTGTGTAAACGAAAAATTTCTCATTTCAAAAGGATTCACGAAACAATGGAAACCACATAAAAGTTTACACGAATGACTTTCTTCCAACATGACCCAGAAAAATGAAGATTTCTTCGCTTGTCAAAAGGCACCTAAGGAATTCACAAACTGAAAATGCTTACGGGTGGCACGTCAGTTCTGGGCAAGAAGCTTCATCACTGTTGTCGTAGCAGTCGTCGTATCCGTCGCAAACAGCATAGGTGGGCACGCACCTGCAAACGTTCGGCAGTTTATGTGACGCAATTAACCATTCACGCCATTCAAGTGTGTTTAAAAAACAGTTTTCAAATTTATGGTTTCACCCCGTAACTGGAGAAATTGTCAATGCGAGCGTTTAGCGGAGATATGTGCAGGGTATCTAAGCAAAATAAAAATACCACGACAAAAATTATATCTACATTTGGAATAAGTTGAGAATACAAAAATCACCGAATTCTTTTGTTTACGTCAAGATGTCCGATGAGAGCCTAAAACAAATTTAACTGTAGTGTGATTTTACGCAGAAAATACCAAGTCTGGGCAAACTTCTAGTGAAACATTTGTGAAGTTGGGTTGCGCCGCTTAGCGGTCCAAAGCACCGTTAAATTTTACATCTGTTTTCGCGTTGCATGAAGAATGCGTCGATTTGACGCTCAAACAATTCATACCAGTCTCCACCAAGTAGGCAAACTACAAAACTTTTTATACGTTTTGGTGTAAACAGCAGCATACATTCCGGCTGGCACAGCCACGACGATGCGGGGATTTATTTGATCGCTCGTCAGAACAACACAATAACGTCTGTGACGTAACAATTGATGTAATTTTTGGGGGGATTTGAAGTCGCGTGACGCTTAAACAAGACGCGTTCAGCTCAAAATATTTTTTTCAAACATCACTGCTTTTTCCCTCGTGGGCTATAAAGTTCGTCCAAGAGGGATTGCAATTTTTTCATATTTGCTATGCGTTATTCGAGGATATTTATATCAAGCAAACATACGCAATTATTTTGCACAATATATGTCTCATTTTGATGACAGACGCAACGAAACAAATATTTGATTTATTCATATCGGCAATCGTCAGAACCGTGACTACGACGGGGTTGCTCTCCCGAAGTTTCATACCAACTAGCCGAACTCCCTAAGGTGCAATTTGTCAAGACAGGTGTGGATTCACAGTATAATTGAGTATCCCCAAATGTCCACGATCTTTTGATATTCATGCAAGGGATTACCTGTAACTTGACAGACAGGAAAATTCTGTGTCTTCATCGCATTGCCGCTTGTCTGCAAAAAATCATTTCGAGCAGTTACCAGTAGGAATATCACCAGCGTTTTTTTCGCTTTAATCATCAATACGTAAGAAGTTTGGTTGTGAACCAGGCGCTAACTGTTAGTTTGGGAGGTTGAAAACGAACTCTGTATCACTAAACGGTTTCTGATGCGACGCCACTGAAGTAAAGGAATCACATTCAACATTCGAAAATTTTGAAAGATCTGTCGTTTTTCGTATGTTACAATTCGATTGCAGTCATACACGGATTACACGGACTGCAGCAGCAGCAGCTCTCGGTTAACCGCGATGGCGTTGGGTGCACTTCTTGCTGAATAACGCACCGTGCACTCTCACTGGCGTGATGCCGTTAAACTCCATCAACTTATGCTGAAACTGAAATCAACTTACAGCAATCGTCTTTCGGTTCGTCAGAGCCGTCACCGCAGTCATCATCGACATCGCAATACCAGTTCGACGGAATACAACGCCGATTGTCGCATTGGAAGTTACCGGGAGGACAGGTGCGTGCTCTGGCGAATCAAAGCACAAGCAGTTATTTATCAAGTGTCACGGATTCTTACTTTTAATTAGTCATTAGATTACAGAAGAGTTTTGGAAGTCAAACACGAGACCTGTTTTGACAAACTACGGTTTCCGTTACGAAATGTTAGGTGCTTTTGTGCTTGATTTAAATAGGGGTGAAAGTTCCTTCAAGCTAAAAAAGTTCTGCAATCGTGCATTTGCAGCTACAGTAAATAATTTGATATTTCGTACTGGCACATTTCTTCCTCTTCGTCACTTCCATCTCCACAGTCGTCATGTCCGTCGCAGACTTGGTTCGAGTTCAGGCAGTTGCCGTTTGCGCATTTGAACTGACTTGGCAGGCACGCGTAATCGTCTGCAATGACACGTGGAGAACACATGGACATTCCAGATCTTCACGAATACCGAAGACAAGGTTACTTGAGAACCAAGCTACACTGATGTAGTTACATCGCCGTTCGACAAAAAACAAACAGTGAGACAATCAATGAATGTACAGATTAGTGGCCATAAATGCTTGATATTAAAAAATAAAATTGATTCTCTTCGCACCGCACGGAAATTCTTGGGAAATCATATGAATTTTGTGGCGCTGTTACGAATTTCTATAATTTCAATTTTTCACAAGTATCCTGGCATACCACAGTTTTGTTCGTCGCTTCCGTCGCCGCAGTCGTCGTCTCCGTCGCACATGTACTCCGGCAGAACGCACTGATGGTTGAGGCACTGGAAGTAGCCGAGGTCGCAAGTTCGCGGCGCTGGAAGTATTGAGTCAGGTTTACAGCCAAGATTCACAAGCTGAGCGATATCATTCACACAGTAAGAAGTTTTTTTCCTTAATTAGAGACAATGCACCTGACTTGACAAAAGACGGTACAGAAAGTTTTCACATTACATTCACAGGGTAGGTGATAGCTTAACGCGACGCAACATATAGGCATTGAAAATCATATCTTGAAAAGCGTTTAATAATCGGCAAACATCGCTGGATTTAAAAACAAAGTTATAATTTCGCTTACATAAATTTTCTTAAGACAGCACATTTCAAACTGTGTTTACTTGAAAATACTGCACGCTGAGGAAAAAAAACTGTTGGACAACTCACGACATGTGTCAGGTTCATCACTTCCATCTTCACAGTCTTTCTCGCCATCACATTGCCAGTAAATAGGAATGCACCGTTCCTCCGAGTCACAGCGGTATTGAGCCGAAGTGCAGGCAGGAACGCACCTGTGATTGCACAATATGCACGACTTGCATTCCCAGCTTCAACAAGGCGCGTAGCGCATGTTTTCCAGCTTGTAACAGTGAAGCAAACGCGGCAATCACACAGCTATCTCTATGAGATTGTTGCCGCGACAGTTCAACGCAAAAGAAATTCACGCAACGAGACCTTAAACCACAATTTTTCACCACGAAAAACAGTTTTGATGAGTAATTGTTTGATGTGAGAGAGATGTCGTGGTGAACAATTGCTTCTAGTGACAAACGTCGTGGCAACAAATATTTGTAGTAACAAGGCTCGCAGTGACCAATCGTGTATTTGGCCAGACTCATGGTAATAAATAGTTCGTCGCTAGAGATATCCTGGTGGCAGTTGAATGCTGGAAACTGCCATCGAATCAATAAATGAAAAACCAGTGAAAAAGCTATTTTCGGAAGTGCCCGAAATGGCGTCCTGTTCTTCGCTATTACCTCAAATCAAAATGGAATTTAGAAAACGAAAAAATATTTCGTGCAGCTAGTTAGAAAAATCCTCATTACATTGCAAAAACAAATGCAGAATTTTTTTTATACCTGTTAGGTTCGAAACCAGCACCAATGGTTTCGAAGTGATCGGGACACAGGCAGGAATAATCATCACCACCCGGAGCCAGTAAACAGAGATGCGAGCAGCCGCCGTTATCCACTGCACAGGGATTCTTTACTGCAAGAAAAAGTAAGGTCGGAAAAAATTAGTAAGACGCACCAACGCATTCCTGCCGCAACAAATTTTGTAAAAACAAATGTTCATCAATACCAAGTCAATCCTGGTTTGCAGTTCGTGACGCAAAATCGACAACAATGCTTCATCGATCAGGTAAAGGTCATGAGATCAGAGCTAGGGATTCTAACCTGCATAGCGTGACTTGGTGGTTTATCAAGATGAATACCTGTCCCAAAACAGGGTCACCCGGGATTGTACTAACTTGATGAGTTATGGCGAAGTACTTAACAACTAACTCTACCGCAAGGATATTACCTTTCGTGAATTCTGAAACAAAACGTCCAATGCAAGCGACTATTTATACTTGAATAACAAACTGCCAGAAGCAAAATGCATACGTAAGTGTGTGAATTTTATATGTTGGAATGCTTTTTCTGTTCTGAATATAAGACTGCTGGCGCAGCAGTGCAAAGTGAGCTTCCCGCCTAAACCTACTTAAATGAACTGTAAACATTGCAATGCTCAATTGCTTCCTGATTGTGAATGCTTACCAAGTAACAACCGTTGACAGCGATCTGCAATTTGCTTTACCAAAAGCACGTTCGAACTCAGGTGCTAAAATGATAAAACATAGTGCAATAGAAATCTGGTCAAGAATTCCT
>JGI24158J21664_10000173_pt1 | contig 47680 bp, 26 predicted proteins | sample Ectturendosymbi3_FD_21664 | JGI IMG/M metagenome (IMG submission 21664) | reverse complement strand
GGAGCTAGGGCGTTGGTAAGGCAACTGAAATTGCTGGTTTTAGGCTGAAATCAAAGTACGAATATATCGTACCCCGGTTCTCAAAGTGTTAATTATTAAATCCTAATTAGACAGTTGTTAAATTGTCAAGTTTGATTTTAAATTAAGCAAAATCATTGTTTAAAGGCATTGTATGTGCAATTGTTATTGTGAACAATATAGCCACAATTATTGAGTACATTATTCAATAATTGAAATAATACTGTTTCAAAGATATGGAGCTGTTTAATATTGTTTCAAAGATATGGAGCTGTTTAATACTGTTTCAAAGATATGAATAAAATAATGAATTCAATAATCGTGGCTATATTGCTCGCAATAAGAATCTACAGCAAATCTGTGCAGTGCTTACCATGTGTAAATGTGTTTGTTAAAAAAATAATTTTTTGCAGGAGAAATAATTGAAATTTTGTCTAATGTGTTCATCACTTGTATCAAAATATGCATACTCTGATGCAAAACATTTCTGCTGCCACAATATATCTCTTCAATAAAAGTTGAAACCATACAAAAAATTTCAGAACTTCATTGCCAACCAACCAATGTGCTAATGGCAAAATGTTGAAGTGTTGATAATGTGAAACAGTATTATTTCTGTCGGTGATTGGATTGATTCAAGCATTTTCTCTTTGCACCCACAAAGTATATATTTGAGCTTTAATTTTGAATTGGTCATTTGCCTAAGGAGAAATCATATTCACTTTTTTTCTGAATCAAGGAATGAGTGTTACTTGTTTACGATTTTTAACACATAGCCTCAAATTTGAGAAGTACTAGTGCAGCTATGTCGAACCCAAATGAATTTTTGAGCCAAAAATTGTCATTATCTTAACCAGGGCTGCATAACGAGTGACATATTAGTGAGGGCCGCATATCGAATTGCTTAATTTGACCTTAGCAAACTAAATTTAATTCAAGCTAATGTACTGAATGTGTTCGAATCCAACTGCAGTGGTAACAGACACGTTAAAGTAGCACTGAAGACTACCTGCATCAAAAATGTCAAATTCAAGATTGTCAAAATAAAAACTGGTTGTCTGTATGTAGGATACTTTCACTGCAGCTAAAACCTAAACTGTGCTGCACAAAACCTTCGACTGGGCCGAATGTGGCCCACATGTGACATGCCGCAGGTTGGATATAGCTGTATTGGTGTATATAATGTAACAGTCCAAAATTGTTGTTATTGGAATTCACATTTCTTAGAAGCAATGTCAAGTATTCATGATTTTGTTTAGAATTGACCAAAAAGGATATTTGGAAAATGTTATTCTACCATTTTCTTAAAATGTGTCAGCCATTTATTCAATTTGTTGTATAGAAAGAACATGTTAACAGTGTCCTTTGGATTAAGCTCAGCTCCATATCTTTGATATTACCATGCAATGAATCATGATTATGCTTGTTCATACCATGAAGACTGATTTTTAAAAAGCAGCGACTCAAGTTTTTCATGTTGCTATGCAGCTAGCATGGTTGATTTTTAGTCAATCCCAGCTTGAAACCTGAACTTATGTTGCATTTTGATGCATAGTTTGATAGTTTTTTGAAGTTGGAAAAATATTATGTTGGATATATGTATTGTCCCCTCTGTCTCATACTGTTTGTAGTTGATCCTTTCTGTTATACCAGAATCTACTTGATATCCTATAGAAAACGTAGCGCTTTTTATTTTCATGGACAGTTGTAAACTTTTCATGTGAAAAACCTTGCTATGTGGCTTTGCAGCCAGACCTTTCTTTAACTCGCATGTTTCATTCTCCCACAGGTTACAGTTACACTGTTGGCAAACACTTTTCTCTGTAAACAGCAAACTAACAGTGTAAGCGGTTTCTGTGGTTTGTAAAACTTGTTTGACCAGTGATTACCTCTAGGGTATCTTGTCATTTGTTTGCAACTGTCCATGAAAATAAAAAGCTCTATGTTTTCTATATATAAATTCTATTTCAATGACTGCCTGCTGCAAGTAAGACTTCTTGATAAAAAGAGGTTTTATTGCTAAGTAATGTTTGAAAAACAGTGAATTCGCATGTGTGGTTTGTTCATGTTTCAAAATTTAATTTTGCTCACATTGCTATGTCTTTGATGTAAACTAATTTGTGTAATTTTTATTGATAAAATTTTTTCATAAACCAGTGTAAATATCTCTAGGTTTGTGATGTAGGCTGATTCTTAACAAGTATTTACTTTAACTGTATTTTTCAGGAAAACATTATGCATTTCTGTAGCCTTTCACAATCACATTTTAAAATATTACTTTGCCAAATTTTAAAAGTGAGACAGATTTGTGCATATTTTCAAAATTATTTTTTAACTAGCTACAATCATACATTTGTTTGAAGTTGCACGTATTCATGCAATCTTGAGTAGCTCAATGCATCACTGATGCTGATTGTGGTATGCAATTGCTTCAACACTTTTTGCATTGTTGCAATAGGTCTGTATCATGTGCTGCTAATAATAACATACTGTTGGTGCTGGAAGTTCTGAACTGTGCTGGTCCATATGGTATTTTTATATAAGTAGGTTATTATAAACAATTGAAGAATTTTATGTGTTTTTTGTTTTAAGAATGTGAGAAACCATTGTGAAATTTTTTGAGTATGGTGACCAATATCTACACCTAGGGAATTTTCACAAAGTTTTATGATTTTGGAAAGTTATTGTCAAATGAAATGTATGAACCAAAAAATTTACTCAGATCAATGCAAAGACATATTTGCTGTCATCAATAATATGAACTGTTTGTTCTGATTGCATCTCTTTTGCTTCATTGTTGATGGCTGTTGGCTAGTGTGTATTTGTCATATGTTGGTAATGTATGATGATTGATTTATGCTGGTTTTGCCCATTAATCAACCAGAAGCTAATAGTTACATCCACTGAAGGTGGACGTAGTTGTCCCATTTTAAAAAACATCATCTGAACTTACGATTCATAACAATGATGCATTAGGAATAAAAATAATTACGAGAGTTTTACTTCACTATAACAATGCAAAAATAAAAACAGTATATTGGTAAGCAATGCACACAGATACTGCAGATTCTTATTGTGAACAATATAGCCACAAATATCGAATACATAATTTTATTCAACATTTCAGCTTAATCATAACTCATTGGCCATCATGAAGAGTATAAATAAAACACAACTGTTGTATTTTATTATAACTATTATATTTTATAATTAAACATAGAGTTGTTGATAGAAACATTTCATTGATTATCCAAACGCCAAGGAACAGAGTGTTAAAGCAGCGTTAAAATTACAAGCGATGTTGATCATTGTCTATTGTTGAAAGGAATCCCTTGAATCATAGCTATGAATCACTCACTAAGATCTTGCAGAGTATATATTTCCCCTACCAGTAGGCAATAGCATCATCAGCTCTTATTCAAACAGAATCTTGATCGCCTTACACTTTTTTAAAGCTTGATTTATCCAGACTGAAGTTGGGCAGATGTAGAATGGCACTTCATGCAACTTGAAGGCAGTGCCTTGCTTGCTCTCAAAGGAGTGCAATAAATTTTTTAAGGCGTTTTAGGGTCCCGGATCGGATCCCTAAAATGCCTTAAAAAACTGTATTGTTTACTGATGTTATTATTATATTTTGTTTATTCGTTTGGCTCAGACAGATAGTCCATATCACCAGGGTTATTTATGTTGCATAGTTACTCACAACATTGCTCCATGTCTCTGATTGAAAATTCAAATGTTCTCTCTACCCTCTAGTTTTAGTAGGGGCAGCTGTCATGTTTGTACTTCTATAATTAGGAAGATGTTGTGGCTCCAGTAATTTGATTAAAAGTTAATTGTGTGTACCTGTGCCATAGTGCTTTATTGCTTGTGATTGATGACTAGTATGCTTGCATCAAGTAAAATTCTGTTATTTAATTGTAGGTGTTTGTACAAAACAAAGAAAACCACTGTATAGTGTACAAAACCCTTATTTTTGCCAGGATATGCTTTTTCTGTAAATATCTGATGTAGTTGATTGCTGAAAGTCAAATGGCACACTAGCTTGTACTAGCAAGTTATGTTTTTTGATTTGTGGTTAAATGTTGTGGGACATTATCATGTTGCTCTATCATCTGTGTTTTTTTACTGTGCTTTGAATTAATCTGTCATAAAACTAATATTTCAGTGAATCTATCTGTTTTTATTTTGCTGGAACAATAACTTCTTAGACTGTGCACCATAAGACATAGAAGCAAAGGGTGTTGGCACAGTTCTGCTTTTCTAAAGCTTGTGTAGGTTATTTCGTGGTACAATCTAAAATAGCATAGTCATGACATCAGTTTGTTTTATGGGTTTATTGTAGATGGGCTGATGCACTTGCTTGTCTCATTGAAACCAAAGTTATAATGTGGTTGATTTATCACTCTCAACTATTGTTAATTGCTGCATGTGTTTATTCAATATGTGGAGAGGTATTACTAGTAAAATTCATATGTGTGTTCATTTCCTAGTATCAAACACAAATCCTTTACTAAAATTGCTTGATCTTACCATCTTTTTTGTTTGAAGTACCGTGTTTCACCTCACCTACCCATGACTTGCTGGAATTTCAGCATGGTTGTTTCTTCCAGTGGAAGTTGCAAAGCAGCAGTTTGCTCGTGTGCATAGGCATACAAGGCTGGGTGCTTGGTAGGGTGTCTGCTCTTTTAGTGCTGCAAAATGTGAAGTCAGGCCAATCAGGGCAGTGCTTATGAAATTTCAGAGCAACTAAATATGTTTTGCAGAGCAACAGAAAAAAATCAGAGCAGTCTTTTGTAAACGACGAGGTGCTGATGTTGTTGGCAATACTCCTCTTCACAAAAATAGACAAGATCCTTTGCTCTTCCTTGTATTTTTAGTGAAAAATTGCAGACATTCATTCAAACTTCAGGTGATAGAGATGCATTTCCCATAAAACATACTGCCGTCAGAAATCAGGCAGGTGACAAATTTTGGGGGGAACTGAAAAAACTTTCCTTTACATTTGTGCTCGTGCATGAGTGATGTACAGAATGAAAATCGAACTCAAGAGTGTACACTACAATTTTTCTCTTTGCTCATGGTGCCGAGTGGTAGAGTGCCTTATGGCGACAACAAATTATTCTGAAAGTGTTTCTCAAATCCTGGATGTCATGTCCACTACCAACATATTAAGTGCACCTGGTAAGTAAGGCCCACGAAATATCGCGGTGGATCTGCGGTGATCGTGTATATAGGGTGAGGATAGCTGTTTTTACCCGAAACTCAATAAATGGTACTCCAGTGCATTTTAAAAAATTATTGTTGCTGAACTTTTAAAATCTTTACTAGTTTTGAACCCACAACATTTTATTATTGTTTTTTTTAAGATCTGACAGGCATTCCAAATCAGTTGCTTCACGACCAGCCAGTATTCGCACCTCAAATACAAGGAGACGATGGTGGATCACTTACTTTACAAGGTGGAAACAGCCTTGGAAGCTTGTTTCTGTCGACAGTGGACGAACTTCTGTCTCATGAAAAACCATGTCAAGATTTTACTCCACCTACTCAAAACTTACCAAAATCTGTGAAGCATAAATCGAAGAATAACGCCCAGAAAAAGGAAGACAAACCTTCTTCGTCATTAGTTTCAAATAACGTAAGTCATTTTATATGCCCGTTATTAACATATGTATGTTAGCATGGAATTGTATGGGTGCTCTTTAGCACTGAAGATGCACTTCGCATCATCATTCACCAGACTACAGGCGAACAACTATAGCAGTTCGCGCCGTAATGCAGCGTGGTACAAAGAGTCAATTTAATTTTGGTGTAAAGATACACTTCTCTCTTTCGTTTATTTGGTTGATATCAGTGCAGAAGGTATGCATCAACTGGCTTTTTGACGCGAAACCAGGTCTGCACCTCCCTGATGTCATCGGGTGCCACCTCTTATGAAACAATCTAAAAATGTTTTTATCATTTTAGCTTTCTTGGAACCAGACCCATTCTTTGACCCACTATGTTGTAAACATGTTCAGGGTGGTGTGTGAGTGGAGTTGGAATTTCCATCGTTCCGCAAAATTTTGAAAACGAAAACTTTTTTGTCAAAAGAGTTGAACGAACACCTAGACAGGAATGGCGAATCTTTTTCGTTTTGTTTTCGAAAAGTTGGCTACCAACCAGGTTGCAGAAAAACCTCCATGGATAACCAGCGGGATGCGATCGTTAAGTGTGAAAGAACTTGTGGTAACGTAAATTTTATTCCTACCCACGTCGTATAGTTTAAGATGCTAAGCGTCAGTTCAAAGTTTTGAGATAATAAATACCACTAGAAAAAACTTGAAACAAAAGTCGAAAAAAGTGGAAAACTCTGTTAAATTCTCATGATGTACCGAAAGATATACAATTTTTCCCTTCTTCCGTTTCCTGATGCATTCTACTAGGTCACGTAGTTGTAATTTTGTGCTTTTACTGCTTAAACAGCACTTCGTTTCAGTATAGCTGAAAAATTGTTTTAGGTGGCAATCCTAAACTTAGCCTTAAGCACGATAGGAATGTGAAAACAATTAGGTCATGCTGGTTTGTTTTTCTTTATATCAAGATTTTATGTCTCAATACAGCCATGCCAAGGTTGCTTGATTGGTACGTGTATATGTATGGATCTCGAATTCGGAGAGTGTCTTTTTCAAAAAAACGCTTACTTGATGGTACTTCTCAAAATTTTAGATGCATAGGTTTGACAAAACGTATCTACCCCGAAATGTACGATGGATGTTTTCCATACTTTATATCCAACTAATTGACAAGCATGTTGGAAGATACTATTTGAATAAGAGCAGAAGCTCTGCCTTCTTGGCTATGAAAGAATTCCTATCGATAGACATTTGTGTTGCAAGTCTTTTTAATCTTCATATAGCGTTCCTGTCAGGTTTCTTCCAAACTTCGAGGAACGTTAAATGATGTCTTCACGGAATCGTTCGTAAATAGTATTTTGCTTTATGGCAGGCTTCCGTTGTTTCGCAAAGTACGGTATTCAAACCTGGACCGCCAAAAAGCCAACAAAGCCGGCCTTCACAGAACGCAGTCTTCAATCTTCCTGCAAGGCCTCACTCTAACACATCAGTGTTATCAACCTCTGAGTCTTATCTGGGTAAGAACGCATGACTTGGCCTTAGCGTTCACTGTACACCTACACGCAATGTAATTGATAATGTGTTATGTTGCTTTCATGGAGCCAGATTGTATTGCTCTGTGGATGCGTTGTTAGTAATGTGAATGCTAAGATTTTCTTGTACTAGCGCGCAGTTATGCTGTGGCGTTTACTTACATAGACTTGCAAGCTTGCGTTGTGTTTTTTAAGTAGTTTGCGGTGCTGGTTGTAGCATTAATATTTTGATCAGGTCCTCATTCCAATGCATCCGGCGATGGATCCATGTACTCCAGTAATTTTGCTCAACCAAGTCCAGCTGGCTCCGGCGACTCAAACTTTGCTCCACGAACCCCACTGTCAAACAATCCTTTAACACCGCAATCAGGACATCAACCCATGACGCCCCAATCTGGGCATTTATTGCCGGGCCAACAAAGCGTTTCCAATCCTGGAACGCCGATTCAGCAAGTACAACCGGCCAGGCCGAGTCACCTTGAAAGTGAATTCATATCTGGTCTGGGGTCATCGACGTTGCCTCCAGAAATTCTGGACGACCAATCTCATTTGCAATATCTCAACACCTCAACTTCGGCTCGTCATACCAGTCTGGCTAAGGCACCGTCTGATACCAGTTTGCTTGCTGATCTTCCGGCATCGATGAAGCCAGAGTTTGAGCAAGAAGGTAGTCCTTGAATTGCCGTAGTTTTGGTAAAATGGTGTCTAAATTTTCTTCACACGTGTATAGTCCTTTGTATGTGGTTGTGTACGCTGCAGCACTTCCACATGATTTAAATACAACAGTTCACTCAACAAAATCCTGGTCGCATTTACTATCTTGCCATAGATTCAATGTATTGAACCCACGATCTATGCAGTTAGACTGTGAGCTTCAAAAAAGACATTTTTGGGAACAGTACGTAGATGTATTATTGGATGAGTTTTGATTTGTGTCATTAATTCAAACTGTATACAAGAAGAAACACCTGTTTGGTCGACTTCGATTGTGCTATTTCACGTAGACATTGAGACATTGTCTTTGGGATGTGTTGTGGAAACCTAAACATTTTCTAAACACGTCCGACTTTTTCGTAAAAAGGATCATACCTTATGGTGTTTTTACGTTGAAAAATGGCTTTGAAAAACGAAGACTGGTTGTAATTGTCATCCTGTATTCGGCGTAGATTTTCCGAAAGTAAGGTGCGTAGATAGACGCGCACAAGCAAGTACCTCACTGCTTGCGAATTGTTTTTCTTGTGTTTTGGAAGCATTTACGTGATTTCGATTTTTTCAGGATTTTTGACGTCAAAACCGCTCCATGCTGCAGAAATTGTATCGTCGTCATCTGCTACTATTGGGTGGCAGCAAAGCTATCCGCAGTTTTCTGTCTCGCATCCTCAACACATTCTTCATAGTGGCACCAGCTTATCGCAAGTTGCTGCACCATACACTCAAGCTCCTACCCATCTTGAGCCGAAGGCAGCGCAAAGCATTTCTAACACTGGTGTTCTTGGAGTTTCAGGCGGCACGTCCAGTATGTTTTCGGATAACAACGCCCAAATGGCCATCATAGAACAGCAAGGGCTTCTCCCTCAAGGAGGTCATGTGCGAAGCGAAAGCCTGAATGTGGTGCAGAGTCAAATTCTTGAAAATCTCTCTGAATGGAGCAAGCCTGGCAGCAAGGCCGGTCTGGTCACCAGCTCGGGATTGACTTCTGAAAAGACAGTTGCAGAGTTCAATGTTGCGCAAAGTGGATCGGCATTGTTTAGCGACAGACGACAACCCACCACCACCGCGTTTCGTGCTAGCCCTTCGCAGCAATCAAAAAATAACACTGTTTTGAGCATGCTGGATACTGCTGAAAGTGGGGTCAAGCAGGTCAGCATCATGCTGTGTTTCCAGTCTGGAAGAACCATTGGCAACCGCGATAGATGCAATGTTATATTACTGCTTATCTTTTACGCGTAAACTCACTAAGTTGAACTGAACCTCTTATTTTGAGTGGTCTGCAGTGTGTTTTATTTTTTTTTAATTAACCAAGATTTGGATTGAGAAAGCACTTTACTTTGTCCATTTCAAATTCCAACTTGCTTTTTCAGCATTTCTCTTCCGCGTATGAAGCCATAAGTCCAGTTAGCGACTATTCACCCAGCGGCGATCAGCAGAAACGCATTGATGAAGATCACAGTTCTCTGGGTTTGCTTGCAGGCCATGGGTAAATTACGTGTTGGCAAAATTTTCAAAATAAAATTGTGTTGCTCCGTAAAGAAGTAGTAGGCTTTCCGTACCATTAAGCTGTTACGTCGAATTCACTGCGATTTTTAAAGCTGTATTTAATTTGGCACGTGACGGAACACACTTTCCTGGGTTTATCTCTATAAATAATTACTTTTTATAGACAACAACGGGCGACAACGACCCCTGTTGGGCAACCTTCAGCAACTTCAGGTGGAGCGAGCAGTAAAAGCAAAGTCGGACCTCTTGCCAGGCGACGCAGTGCCAGCGCAGAACGACGGAACGCGCCGAGCACTACTCCGACTTCCAAAGAGAAACCAGTGGCTGATTTTAGCTTCGATGACGAATTCGGATTCGACCAAAACGAACCAACCATCAAGCTGCCGAGCCAGTTATCGACAGGTGGCTCAAGAAAGCACGCGGCCCCTCCGCCTGCTGAACCTGTTGTGAACCCAATGCTGTCGACGATGAACCGCGACGTTTACACCGATAAATCAATCTACGATTCAGTGCAGGAACTGGTCGCTTTGCAGCAGAAACAGAAATGGCTTACGGAAGTTCTAGGGTCGCGTAACAAGACTCCATCTGGGATGCAAAAGTCCCGCTCTGTCGCACCGGTCGCAGACGTCGGCTCTTCAGCGCAACCTGGTGGACATGCTAAAGTCGCCAGAACGTCGTCGAAAAAGAAAACTCCGCTTGCTGCAGCTGCGCCGTCCCCTGTCACAAGCGTTCACAGCAAAAATGCCAGCGCTTCGCGGCACGTCGAACCGAGCCATTCGACTGCCACGCCAGGCTTCACGAAGCAAGCTGAAGACAGCTTCCGTCGTCAAGGAAGCCGCGGCGTTGCTCAACAAAAGCCTCACACTACTACCGCCCTGCTAGGCACCACGGCTTCATCTATCAAATCTCACAAACAGAACAGTAGTGGCAGTCTGGCGATGGCACAACTCCCGCCGAGCTTTGACCGAAGAGCTGACCTTTCTGCCGATGCATCAACTGATTTACTCACAAATTTTGAGGTCTTTTTAAATAATCCGCCTTCTGCAGCAACTTCTCGCGCTCAAACATTTGAAAGCACCCGAAATAAAAGTAGCGTGGAGCACCACTTCCCTAGTGGCTACCAGCAGAAAGATTTCTGTAGCACTTCCGTGTCAAAAGACCCTATTAGTACTGCAGTATCGGCCCCTGTGGTTGAGTCATCTGCACCGGTATCGGGGGTGCAAAGCTTTTTACCGCCGGTAACTAGTGTTTCTGTGGATGCATTTTTTGCCACTCCCACCATGCGTGAAACGCACGTACCTCCTGTTGTTGCTTCGAAAGTAACCAATGTGCAGTCTGGCCGTAGTGGCGCCACGTCGGTGGAGGGCAATAGCAGAAAAGAGCATCACATCAGGCATCTGAACTCAACCTCGACTGCAACAGGTTTGGATATTCCTAGTCACGCAATGGGATCGTTTATGCCCAAATTTGAAGAGCAGCTCCGCCATCACCAAGAGCCACCACCACGTCATTTTACTACGACGAGTCCCAAAAAGCAACCAAATTCACTTGCGTCTCAGCTTCCATCGCAAAAACAAATTCCTCCAACAGAAAAGCCACGTGACAAAGCGATTGGTGATGAGCACCTTTCTTTCCTCAGTCAAGACCATCACCCATTCCCGGACGCTCAGCAACCACTTCCTTTAACCACCGCGTCCGTAGATAAATTGTTCAACGCCAGTTCTGTTTCGTCCGCATATTCCTTGCCTCTCTTCAGCACTGGGAAAAAGGTGGACCTTAGTTACTTCCGGGAGAAGGAGCAACCCCTTCCAACTTGCACTGCTCCTCCGGTCCGAGCCGCACAACGAAGCCACCAGGCTCATTCTCCACTGTCGGTGCCGCGAAGCAAGGAAACAGAACCGACACAACGTTCGGTGCCCATCGCAACAACCAGTCATTCGCGGCCAACCACGCCTCATGTGGAGACTAATCGTCTGCAGGAGCGTTTTCTGACCAGTCACTCGTCGCTTTCCCAGAAAAGCATTCCTTCATCTGCTGCTCTCAGTTCATCAGCGTTGGTTACGCAGCCGCAATATTCAACTGTCCTCAGCTCAGCACCCAACACTATAATGTACACCGCGGCTCCCTTGCCTTCCCGTCCACAACCATCCGCTGATGTTGTGCACAAGCCCCCATTACTGCCTGCGCCTGCAAGACTACCACCACCTGGTGACAACAGCAGCAGATTTGATCCGTCATCGTTGTTTCCTTACAACACCTCTGCGGTCAGTCTTCCTCCTGCTCATTCGCATAGTCTGAGCAACGCGCAGCAGATTTTTGCCCAAATTTTGGCAGACTCGCAGTCCAGTCCGGATCTTCGCGCTTTAGAAGCGTATGCATCGCTCAGTGGCCAGTCGTTTGCAAACCCACTGAACCCTTTTTCGCTGCGAGCACCTGTAGTTCCTGGCTTGGCGCCGGCAAGCGCTTCTATGGAAATCAACCGACACGCAACGGATCTTCGCAGCGCTCCGAGCACGTCGTCGTCCGCCGCTGCAGCGACAACCCCGTCCGTCAGCCAAGACCGGACGGGGCTGCTTCCAACCTATGAACAGTCTGTGGATCAGCAAACAAAGAAGAGTCTTTCGCCTCAGGTCGATTTCGCGGCACCAGCTCACCTTCTGCCCCACGCAGCGTTGTCTCCAACCGGAGCGTACTATCTAAACTACGTAAATCAAGCGTTTGCGTCCGAAAGAAGGTTGTCACGTGACGCGTCTCAATCAAAAGACGCAGAACGCGCCGTTTCACCCAAGCCGGCAACTCGTGCGGACACGCAGGCAACTGGCAAAGCGAGCCTTTTTTCCACTTTTTCTCCGGCGGGATTCTCTCATTCTGTCACTGTGTCGAGCGCGTCCACGCATGCGGTGAGTGTTTCCTCGTCCACTGCGACTGAGCTGCTCCCATCTGCAAAAGCCGGGAAGGACACGCGTGCTCCCGCTGCCATATCCATACTGAAAGACAAGACATATCACGGTCCGAAAAAGAAACATATCTTAGAAAAGTACAGCCAGCAGCACCAAACGCCTGTCCAGGCCACCGTATTGAAAAGAGGAGATGTGACTACTGAGCCAGCTGCTAAAACTGCGCTCGGCTGCACCAGCACTGCTTCGGCTGTGACTAAAAGCGTCCCTGGGGTTTCTGGTTTACCACATTCAGCTTCAGGCAAATCCGCGCCTGGCACCAACTCGACGCCCATGTCGACAGTTACTGGACCGAGAATATCGGGGAGCCCTTCAAAGACCAATGGTGCGCTCTCGGCCAACACACCGGTTGTTTCTTCCACTGGAGATGTAACCAGTATCAGCTGCACATCAGTGACGTCTATGAAATCGACTGCTCCTCGCAACGCTTCTCCGGCCACATCTAAAACTAACACCCCTATCGAGTCCGAAGAAAAAGCCAGTTTCATGTTCAGCATCTTTGACACACTTCTACAAGAAGCGTCTGAATCAGCGGCCGGCAGTTTGAAAGATTCACAAGCAGGAAAAGACAAAAATCCTGCTGCAAGTGCAGGCACGTCCACCACAACAGGTTTGACGTCAGTGGCCGCGACTGCCCCTTCGGTTAACGACACTTACACGACTTCTTCTGCTCCTAGTAAAACCACTGTTGCCGTCACGAAGGCAAACGTCACTTCCTCTAAAGCGTCCACCCTTCCCAGCAAGGCGTCTGTTTCTTCTAGAAAGGCTGCTACCTCCGCTTCAAAGACCGTCTCCGCGTCGAGCAAAATCAGTCCAGTGTCCAGCAACACTGGAAGCAAATCCGCACCAACAAAAACCTCCGATCCGAAGAAGTCTCGCAGTCCGGCAACGTTGCCATTGAAGAGACGATACGTTCCTGCCTACCATGGAAAACCTGAAGCGCCCAGCACGTCGACTGCACCGAAAGCAGTGGTGCCGCTGGAGCCGACTGACAAAACCGCTTCACCTGCAGTGAGTTCCTCGGCGTCGCCAGCTGCCTCTGCAGCAACAGCTGAAAGTTCTATTTTGCCGACTCCACCGCCAGCGGGCGATAGTGTTCCAGTGGTTTCTGCGGCGGCCGCTGAATTCACAGCAAGTGAGGCTAGCCCCAAACCTTCCGGCTTAAAACTGCGAATAACTGCTTTCCGATCGGCTGCCGGCGAGGTGATCCATCATGCTTCTATGCTTGGAACGGTTGCGTCCGACGGCGACGAAGACTCCGATCACTCGCACAAGAAGAAAAAGCACAAAAAACTCAAAAAGAAGAAGCGCAAGAGACGTTCGTCTGTCAGCGACAGCGACGTCTCGCAAGAGCCGAAGCTTCCTGTTGTTTTGCCGACGTCATCCTTGACGCAGCCAGCAACACAGTCTGATCCCGTTCAGAAAGACAAAAAAGAAAGCGATGATACACCGCAGCCGTCCTTGGGCTTGCCAGGCGAAGATTCTGCCGCTGACAGCGTCTCATTGGTGGCAGGAAAAAAGCGTGGGAGAAAACCTGCCGCAAAAAAGCAAGTCCCCCCATCCAAAAAAGCTAAAACACTTCTCGTCGCGGCTGTTAAACCTGCTGAATCGGAGAAACCTGCGAAAAAGAGCGCGCCCCCTGCAAAAAAGCGCGCGCCCAGGGCCACGATCCGCATGCGCTACAAACCGAACATCAGCGTTGCGTCTGACGCCGGAAGTGAGGTCACTCCCACAGCTCCCATTGTTCTGAATCGTGTCCCCGGTCGAACTCCAATGTACTTGCAAGCGAGTGCTAGCCAGGGCACGTCAGGCGACAACGCAGGCTCCGTGCCGACGATTCAGCTTGTGCCGCGCTCAGTAGCGAAAGCAACGAACCCTAAGACGTCCGTTGTTGCTGTCGTTTCCTCGTCTCCATCCGCTGCAACGGCACTGAGCGTCAAGCTGAGCGTGCCTGTTAGCAAGCCACCACAAACTCAAGTTGCGACCAAGACTACTCACGCTGGCGTGAGATATCTGCTTCAGTCACCTCCGAGCGGTGGCGCTGTTGCACTTCCTCAACGCGTGATCGTTCCCAAACTTCCTGTGGGCAAGGCTGCCGTAATCACAGTTTCTTCGAGCGGAGCGCGTGTCACGCCTGCCGTGCAGCCGTCCAATCACAGCCAACCGCAACGGATTGTAAACGGTGTCCTCACCTCACAAACTCTAGCGATGAAGCGCTTGCCTATAAACTTACTCTCCAAGGTCGCAGTTCCGACGTCGCCAATTGTAGTCGCATCCGCTTCCGTTCTGTGCTCGAAGTCTTCGGTCACGAACAGCGTTGCCAACCCGGTTGTGAGTCACTCCGAATCACCGACCAAGACTACAGCTGCTCGCTCGAAACCTGCGCTGACACCGACTTCTACCACTGATGCTGTTAAGTTGCCACCTACAAATCAGCCAACCTACGCAGCAATATCCACCCCCACCATCAGAGAAACGAATACTTCAGTCAAGTCTGTCTGTCAATCAAAAAACATCAGTGACAGTCAGTTTCAGGTATGTAAGAATTTATTTGCAACTTTGAGGACAGTTTATAATTTGTGGATGAAGGAGCCGCTAATCTTTGTGCAGTTCATGCCTCCGTGCTTTGATGAATTAAAATCTTTCCGGGAATAATGGTTCCAATTTCAGATTAGTTCAAAGTTTCAGGGTCAGCGGGAACGGCCTCGCCCATTAAAATACTCGTTGCAGTCGCCTGCTAAATCATACTATAGCTTGCACTTGCTGATCCCATGTGCTTGTATAGAGGTGCATTGACTATAACTCTGATTAAGACTGTCGTAAACAGCATTTCCTAAAATATTGGCGTCTGAAAAATACGCGATGGATTCCTGTGGAAGGATTCCTTTCGATAAGCAAACACTATGATTTATACGGAGTGCACACTTGCCCACTGAGAAGGTATCTTGAGCTCTTATTCAAAAAGAAGCTTCCATCCGAGGTCGATTTTCACCTTATCTGACCGTTGTAGATGTGTGCGAGAGAGTTGCTCACCATATGTGGCATGCTGGTTCGACTAGGCTGTATGTTAACTTTAGAATTTATTTGTTTTTTGAGTTTTTTTCCCTTTGTGAAAATGCCTAAACTTCTCGTCGCACGCAGTCGCTTTAAGTCGACTCGTTTACGTCAAATGTGGCGTATCATTGTCTCTAATTTTTTTTAGCTGCTACGTGAAGTACTATTTTTTTATGTTTCTCTAATTCAGCAGCCTACGGCAAGCCTTTTGAACCGACATATACTTGCTAAAAACTAGCAGCACAGCAATGTGGTACAGCAAACACTGCCGATGTATTGTTGAACGTCGCTAGGAAAGGACGATGCAAGCATACACCTATTCGTATGCATGCCTGTAAAAGGTTTTTGTCACAATCATGCATTCATGCCTGTGTTGAAACCTTGTCTATCCTAGCGTGTTTTATAACCCTTGTTCGCTTAATTTGTGTAAACCTGCCAACGAAGTCCATGTGCGACTTCAGGCACAGTTGAACTCGGCTTAGAAAACGAAATCGCATTTTTCCAAACGTTTCAGTGTTTTCAAATTCGAAAAAAATTTTAAATGAGCTTTTTCAAATCCTGTTTCAGAAGAGTGCTCTTAAATTTGGACACAGTGACACTTTTCTTTAAGAAAATTAAAAACAAAAACTTTTACAAAGAGAAAAAAGCTTCCGTATATTTTTCATGCAAATAACTTGACAATTGCTTTTATTATCAAATGTATACCAGCTTGCGTTTCTCAAATCAGTTTCACTTATATGCAACAACACGAGATCGTTTAGAAGCGAAGCGAGCTTACATGTTATCGCTCAAGTTCGCTAATAAATTTTGTAGATCAAACTCATGATGATATGGCGAATTAATGTAATACGCCAAGCACCGAGCTCCCTAAAATTTGAGGATTTACTGCAACATCTTGTTTGAAAGTTACGGGGGTCTTGAAAACCCCTGTTTCGCAATACGGTGTTGAGTGCTTTAATTGGAGACACTCACGCTGTTCTTTGCCGCAAAAGTATGCAGGAAATATGTGTAAACAACAGGAATATGTGACATCGCCGGTGTTGCCAGAAATGTTGACATTTCCTTGAGCTGTTGAATATAAACTTAGCGCATATTTTATTTACCCGCCACATGCTTTACTGATCTGCATGTGACATTCTTGTACCACCGGTCATGCGAATCATGCTAGAAACTTCGTTCAAAAATTTATTTTTAACATGAATCTTGCGCTACTGATGAAGAACAGCTTGTGTTCGGACCATAGGTAAAGATATGTTTCCTTTTGAAATCGCCATCGGTTACCAAATGTTTTTCGTCCACTCTAAGAAACTGTGTGAAATCCTTGATAAAAGTCACAGACTGTCCAGCTCGAAACAGTTATGCATGTTCGCACTCTCACAGTTTTTTTTATTTGTTCGCACCAATATCCTCTGTGCAAAGCTTCTTTTGTACCACTTATCGCAAACGTTAGGGAAGTGTGTTTCGTTGAGTGGGTGCCATCAATCTACGAAGCAGCGAAGTTCCTCTCTTTCTTTAGACCCTCGTCTTCGAAATCGCCAAACTCGGTTTTGTTGATCAAGTGCGTAGCGGTCACAGTTATTAGGACGCTGATGTTCCTGAAAAAAGTCGTAGAAACATATTGTGCTACCTGGTGGCTTTTCCGAAAAGTTATGAAATGATAAGCTTCTGTTGAGCATTTGCAACCTTACATGTGAGTCGATAGTGTAGAAGCCTTGTAGAAAAATCATTCGTCCACCAGGTGTCCAGCTGATTCGATTGTAATTTACCGGGCGGTGCAGAACTGGTCGATTCTGGCGTATTCCAGTCTGAAAACCAATTTGGCAACTTTTAGCGTCGATAGAGGAATCAGCAGTAATAACAAAGCAGTTGCTTACGGATAAAAAGCTGCAAATTACTTGTCAATTTCGTCGAGCGTCTGTCGTTGCTGAGAACAGAACGTATTCTTTCACCGATTCGCAGGCATCGTTATAAAATATACAGCGTTGGTGACCAAGATTGTTCCACAGCAAAGCCGTATTTTGGGCTAAGCGTTAAACAAGAAACACCCGCCTTACCTCTTATCGTTCACGTTGCAAAATGGCGTAAAAATACGAGATTACATTATCTTGCGGTGCCTCATTTGTGTTGGAAAAAGGACATTGGGTTGCGTCAGTTTGTTATACGGGTGAATGTTGTTGAAGGTAGGCAAAAAGACTTGTTATGAAAATTCGAGAAGGTACGACACGAGTAATGCATGAGGTCTATGGTCCGCCAGGGTGTTCGCGGATTGTAACAGCGATCTGTAAATAGCACGACGCTACATATCACTGGATCTTCGTTTGGCGCATACTCACGTGTATACCGTCTGCCTCGGGTGCTGCAATCCGACTTCCATCCATTGAAACAACAGTTTCTCTTTCTTTGTCTTGCCGGTCTGAACTGTGCATAAATGTATAGAAGGACTAGGATGTAAAGCTAATGGACACAAAATAAGCGTTTAACGATGTATATTTTGTAAGCAGCTGATGTATGTGTGTCAAATGCCTTAAGCTCTTGTTTGTTTCGTAGTAACCTACGGTATGGTATTCAAATCGTTCTTTTTTTCAGTCTGCGTTTGATGTGTTCCTTTAGTTAGATCAAGAGCCGAGAGCTGCGAAAAATAAAACTTAGAAGTTTAAGGTGTTAACTAGTACGTGTTTCACACTGTGTTTTGCATCACCCTCTAATGCCGGTAACTACTCGGCTTTTGAGATAAAAGACTTGTTCGAAAATTTGAACATTCCCAACTGTAATGCAAGTACTTGTCTGCAGCAATCCAGTGAATGTAGTGTAGCTGTAAGACACCTGTTCGCGCGTAGCTTCAAATGATTGTTAGCGCCGCGGTAGGTGTAGGTGGCACGTTCGTTGTCGCATGAATGACTGTTGTTCCCAGCGCGCGTTTCCGATGCTTTGTGTGCTCGACAACAGGGCTGTTCAACAATCGCCGCGGAAACGTTGCTTGACGTTTGTTTGAACATTCCCAACTGTAATGCAAGTACTTGTCTGCAGCAATCCAGTGAATGTAGTGTAGCTGTAAGACACCTGTTTGCGCGTTTTGAATTTGTCCCGGTTTAAGCCTAAGAAATGATGGTAAGTCTATTCATAAGGTTGGCTGCAGCACAACCAGCACCACGTTGTGTGCGTTAACCGAGATGAAAAGTCTGCACAGTGCAAGACTTTAACGCAGAACCGTCCACCCACAAACTTTCAGCTACTGTGAAAAACTCTTGACTTTGATTTTTCAAAATAACGCTTCGGAGTTTGTGATAAGTTGTTTGTAAACTTTTTTGGGGCCAGAACATTACCCTTCTGAAATCACGCAGCAGATTTAATTGTTGGCAGTTACGTTTGTTGCATTTTAAAATGTGACTTATCTTCCGTGACTTACACAAAACCTGCTGCGAGTTTGTTAATTTGTAAAAGTTTTACTAAAGCGCGTGATTAATTGGTGCTGTTTTTTCTTGATAAAAGTACAGTGGTAAAAACCTGGCTAATTGTCCCATCTGTAACATCGTTTGAGAATTGCATGTACTTTGTCTTACCGTGTCAGAAGCTTGACGCTATCAACTGAAATACCTGACTGCGATGAAATTGTCAAGAAGGCCGCAATTTAGCAAGATTTCAGTGACACTGCATCAATAATTTTTAGTGACTGTCGCTCTGAACCTCCAACATCTCTGCAACAAAGTTCGCTTTTCACAGTGCCCACTTGCTTGCAGTTTCCCTGTAGCCTTACCGTTACGCGACGTGAGTGAACCATCTGTGGCAACGTCGGCTTATTAGCGCGTGTGCCTTTTTCTCATTTCGTAGTGATTTTTTCTTGGGCGTCATACCCAGACAGTACACACCGCCTCCAGAAGCAAGCTTTAGCTATCAGCTTTGTCGCATTGACGCGTCCACGTACCGGCATCGGATGTTTCATATTATCCAGTCAAGATTTTCGCGGTGCGCGTCAATGGAGTGAAGCAAGGCCGCCTAGGTAAACTTACCCAGGAGGATTTGCGTAACAACAGCGGCTTCGAGTAAGGCCTTTGCCTCTCTGACACGGTGGCCTCGGTCAGGGTGCCATGCTCTAGTTACTACACGCATGGTTTCGTCTGCCACGCGACGTTTGTTATGACGTAAAAACGGATAGTTCAACAGTTATATTGCTAAATCTACGACGCTGAATATCAGTCGTGTTTTTATATTGTCGAAATGCTGAGAAGTATTGCAGAGCCTTCTGCATTTATTAATCACTATTCATTTTCGAAGTTTGAATAGTTGGTTCTTCATAGCCCTCGCAATTATGCCACTCTATGAAGACCTGCACTGAAATTTGAATTCTCAAGGAAAGCTACTTGAGAACAAAAGACACCGTGTCAAAGATCTAAATTGATGCAAGCTGAAGGCTGCTGTTCTTGATGGAAAAAGTGAATCAGCTCCTTCGCATTTTAAGTTTTAGACGAACATCTCGTACACGAGCGTTGCATCAATCGCTGGAACCCGAGGCCCAGAATTTTCGATCTGTCCGTTGTAGAACACAGGAGTGTGGTGAATTTAGCTTGTCGCCAATATCCTGGGCGACTGAGACGAAGAGCAAGAAACGTTATTTGCAATCGCCGAGAGTCTCTGCGACTTACGCCCTGTTGCAACACGTCAGACTATGTTTTGGGGGGAATAGTGAAAGAAACTGTCTAGACTTGCTAAATTATAACAATAGTTTTAAGTTTGCCACGTACTTCAGCGTTGTCCTTTATTAGGCACCAACACCTCGCTTCAGACCTAAGGGTCGCAGTACTCGTGGTTGCACCCAATGAAGTCAAAGTTCAGAGACACAGAGGCAAGTGCATAAAACATGAAATGTCTTAGTTGATTAAACCAGCATATCCTTCTCAAATTGAGGTTGTTGCGTTTTGTATGTTTGTTTGTGGCTCTGTTGGTGATTACTGCTTATTTACTGATCTGACTGAATGTTGCCAAAACAGTATATTTTCGCAATCATTGTTGACCAGGCTTGCCGCAAAATAGTCCGTTTTTTCCTCGCATCCTTTTGTCTTTCGGATCACTTAGGGACGTGTGACATCCTTCGTACGTCATTGACCTTCGTTGCGTTTTTCTAATCCTGTTACAGACTGCCTTTTCGAACCTCATCAGCAGTCCGAACCCTTTGGGTAAATACATTCCACCATCCCTGCCCCCGTGTTTTTCGTCGCTGGGAATCACGTTAGACACCTCACGATGCTCGGAATGTGGAGATGCTTTCCTTTTGAGGCCCAGTCTGCGGCACCATTACGAACGTAGAAGTATCTTGGTGAAGGTTCGTTTTGTCCTGTTGTCTGATATCTGTCTTTGTTTGACCTAGGTGATAAATATGTAACCAATCGCCTCGAGTATACAATAAGCCTCTTGTTGGTTTTGCGTTTGTGAAACGGTGATTTACCATTGACTTCTATTTGAACGATACTTAATGAACGATTTGAAATATTTTACGTTGTATTATGTCAAGCAGTCCTAAACCGCCCCTGCCGTAGTTGTATACACGTTTTGTTTGCTAGCTGATTCCCATGGTTCTTTCAAATCAAGAACTATGCCAAAAGCTCCCTTTGTAACTGCATTTTCAGAAATTAATTGCTTTCCGGTACGACCTTCAACAAACATATTTTTGCAGGTCCGGTGCGTCCAGTGCAGTCAAATGCTTGTGTTTTTCAACAAATGCGAAATATTACGTCATGCTCGGGAGCACAGCGAGCGCGGTGACGTCATGCAATTCAATGGCGCTCAACTGAGCCCGATTCCCCTCTCGCTGTGCAAGCCTAGGACTAAGGACTACTTTCTGCGACTTGCTGAAGATCGAAACCATTCCGAAGTTTCGTCGCTCTCCAGTGGTGCTCTGGTAAGCAGCGTATGAGTGCAAGACTTGGACATCGTGAGGTGGCGATTTGCATAGTTGCGATGTACAACTGTGTTGGACGTATTAAATGTTTTGCTTGATGTTTGATAATAATGATCTAATTTTTAATAGGTGTTGTGCTACCATTTATATTTTATTGTCAAACGATTACAGCAAATCGCGTTTAAAATGCGAGTATTTTGAAGAGAGATAAACTTATTATGGTGGTTGTTATCGCTACCGTGATGTCAGTTGCTTGGACTACGACGGTGAATTTCATTTAAATCTACGGTGGAAGAATTGGCATTTAGTAAAACATACGTAACGCACAGTTTAAGCTAGAACTAGGAATATGGTGTAAATCGTTAGAATTGTCGAACTAAAATCCACGTACCTGTTAGAACCGCAGCTTACAAAAAGTTTTGTGTGTGACTATGGTTTAGCGCAATAAACACGCTCATCAGGCGCTTATTTTAAATACAGTTAGAACCTTTTGTGGATAAGATACCAATTACAAGGTGCAGCTCACTTACATTTTTAAGACGTTTTTGGGATAGGCTCTACCATGTTGTAAGATACTGTTTCATTTTGTGAAATATTTTGTCTGATTTCTTGTATTTTGAAACTGCATAGTCACGTAGACGGTGAAAGCTCAAGTAAAGTTGCTCGCCATGCACACGCGCTGTTTGGCTGCCGCACTGAAGCTCCCGAAAAGACATTTACAGCGAACTCAGCCACGCCTCGATAATCAACTATTTTTGGAACGTGATGTTCAGACAGCTCAAATGACATTGTATCAAAGCACTCGTGCTTTTGTCTGTGTCGCTTTTCTACCTTGGTATTGAACGTCTGATGAAGCTTTCAGATATTCTAAATATTTATTCACAAACTTTCAGGTCTGCAGCGAATGTCAGTTTATGGGTGATCACCATTGTTCACTTGACGAGCATTTTCAGCGAAAGGCCGTGGAAGGTGGAAAAACTTGTGACATTTGTAAGCTGTACCTGGTCAACAACTGTGCTTTCTCTGCGCACATGAGAATGCATCGACACCTCGCACCCCATACTTGTCCGGAATGTGGTGTGCTGTTTGAAGAGTGAGTTTGTTGAAAAGTTTTGACTATTGTGTTGAAATAAATACGGCGTTTTTTTCACGCGGCACACTGACCGACTCTGCAGCAACCAGGGCTGTGGAGTCGGTACTCAAATTTCAGGCTCCAGCTCCAGCACCGGGCATCTACATTTTTTGACTCCGGTTCCGGAACAATTTGGTCCAAAAACCAGAAAAAATATTGCATTGTATGTATAATTTGCTTGCCTCACAAACTATCCCTGTGGAAGCGGAACTGAAATTTCAGGCTCCGGCACCAACTAAAAGATTTTGGCTCCGGTGTCAAGCGAAATTTCTGACCCCTGCGAGATTTCTGACTTGTTATTGTTTGTCAGTTATTTTGCTTCTCAGAACAAAAAAATAAAGTTTGGCAATTACTTATTTGATGTGTGTTGTGTAAATTAAAACTTTTTGGTTAGATGTCACATACCACAACAAGCTATAGTGCTGGAAAAAACTCTAACCACTGAAAATTTTTTGGACCAGGTCCTCAATTATTCTTCTTTTTCTCACTCAAACCCTAACCCGACACACTTACCTAAACACGAATCCTTAAGCCCTAATCATCAGTTTTCTCAGCGTATTTGACATGTATAATATTACTCTGTGCATGCGTACGTGGCGTGAAGTCAGAAATTTCGCTTGACACCGGCTCCACAGCCCTGGCAGCAACCCGGTTGACTGTCCCTTGTTTCGCGATCCGTTTACACTGCAGTCGATTTATTTAATTCAAGTTAGTTTTGTCTTGAAGGTGGAGTACTGAACTAACCTGCCTAGGTCGTTCGCCGCCCCCGCACTCATCGCTATAAATAATTTGCGTGGTCTTGCCGCTGACAACAGTGCAAACCGCTATTGAATAATTTTTGTTTAGTGGTAGGTCCCCGTTGAACACTGTTCCGTTAAAGTTCGAGTTCCCTATTCTTCGTTATAATTGTAGTTTCGAAGATTTAATAATAAGCAATAGATTTTTCGCTGTAGTCTTGCTACAGGCACTTTCCAACGCAAACAGGTATGTGTTAGCACACCTCGTGAAATGCATTAAAAGCTAAACCGATTCTGGAAGTAGGTGTATAGGTTCATTAAAGACACGATTTTTTCTTTTGTCCAAAAGGTTGGATTCTGCGAAAGCCATGCATTCTCTGGTTTTTCACAAACCGGTGTGCTGTTTAGCTTTCTCTTTTACAAAAATATCTTTGGATGGATGCAGACTTAATTAATCTGAGATGTTCATTAAGAATCATGCAAGCGAGATTGTAGCTAACGTTACATTTACATCATACGCGAGAAATGTTCATATTCGCGTCTAGACATTGCTTTGCGCAAAATTAGCTTTAGGTTGTTGTATACGTTACAACAATCATGGGTATTAAACATACTGTATATGCGCCCACACATACTGCCCTAAGGATCATTACATGGTACAACAATCACCGAAATCAAACACATACCGTCCTGAAACTTCAGCCGCGCAACAATAGCAGCCGTTGATGAAGTCTTAGCGCGGTATGTGTTTGGTGTCCGTGATTAAGACGTCAGCAGCGCTATGTCAGAAACCGTTTTCATTCCGAAACAGTTCTGATGCTATTACACCTATGCATGTACCAAAACGGTTACGGTTTTGAATTGACTTGTTTTAGTGATTATTGTAGAACTTTCGGATAGCACAGTAAAACTGCTCGCTGGTTGTAAACGACGGATCATCAATGTTTTGCTTTGTTGAACCGATTTCGAGAGTAATCGCTGCACTTGGCATGTGTAATTCAACCTTCAGAAATGATGAAAGTCTGTCCCACATAAAAATAAGTATGCAAGTTTGATCTGAATACTGATCATATCTGGCACGTTTGGTGTTTCAGGTTAAATTTCAAATTAATGTATTAGATAATTTTTGGACTCTAGCAAATAGTCATAAAGGTCTGTTAGTGAAAAGCAAAAGCGGTGCTGGTTAGTTAGACTTTGTAAAATATATCCTTGATAAGACCACAATAAATTGTTGAATTTACGAGAGAGATTGTTTTGTAGAAAACGGGTGGAAGCTCCTTGCACTTGGGTTAATGTTTGAAATTCTGAAGGTGTGAACCATCATGGTTATCGTCAGTCACTCTGTTTTTAAACGTTTGATTACACGATGAGAAATTATACAGCTTTCTTCTGTCATCCTACCACACAACAGGCCTGTGATTCAGGCCCTTGGGAGTTGCTACTGCTTGTTTTTTTGCTAAATTTAGTGGAAAAGAATATACCTATTTGCAAAAACAACGGTTATTTGTGTGGTATATAGCTGTAGCGTTTGGAAAATAGGTCGAATTTTTGGGTCAGATTACGAGTATATGCAAAAGTTTTGAAAATCGTTTTTACGTGGAAGTTTGCAGATGCCACTTTGTCCTCCTTCACTGCGCATTTATATGATGCATAGCTTCTGACTAGATAAGAGTTACCAGGTTGTTTTTATTTGAAAACCTTTATTGGTGATTGGACTGTGAACGAGGCATATTTGTGTTTGGTTTGCTTTTGCTGATTATTCTAATTTCTACTATTCCTTTTCGCTTGTGAGCAGCCACTTGTATGACAAAGATACCGAGTCGCAAACTGTGTAGTGTTTTCATGTCAAGGCGAAAGTAATGAACGCTTCGCAAATTTTAAGTAGCACTGGAAATGTATTGTGTTTCGAGCGCGCATTCTCTTACCCCGCAACCAGCAAGCTTGTCTGGGCCTCCCATCACAGAGTTAGCACTAAGATTCCTGTCACAGGTTTCGACAGACAGGCTTTTCGTTTGTTCAACGTCATAATGTTTTCTCTCATATGGTTAGAGCGAGATACCAACGCAGTATCACAGCATAACGACATGCCACCCACCGAATTGCCCTGAGCCGTGAAAAGCCACTCAGTTACAATGCGCAGGAATGAAACAAAATTTTCATCGTTTGTTGCGTTGTGGCGTAAAGAGCGTCAACAACTATACTTTCAAGAAAATCTTCACTGTCGGCGATGGGATCAGGAATTTGATTTGTGTAGATGGACTTGTTGAAAGTTCTATCAAGCTAGGAAGCAGTGCAAGCCGTAGAGCGATTGCGGTCCAATAATATACTAATGGGAGAAAAGTTTGTTGCTGGTTTTCATTATTTATCAATCGTCTCTTATCCCGTGATGTAATGCCAACAAAGAAGTGGGGAACGCACCACGAGAATGAGGCGCCTCGCTACAATTTTTTTGTTCAGAGTTTTATATACAAGCGACAACCAAAAAGCTCTTGTCTTGGTACAACATCAAAAAGTAAGGGAACGTTTTTCTCCCCTTCAAGAATAGAGGATGGCGTTGCTTTTTGCTGCACCATTGTTCTTATCAACTCGCTTGAAGATCTTCGCATCGGCAAACCCGGCAGTGTAAGCCATCACGTAACGATCTTGTGTTGCTCAACGTTCGTACTTCCTGAAGTTTGCGTTCGGAAGTATTGTTTTCATGCGCCCGTTGCTGATATGTTTAGGCACGCAATGGAGTTCAACCTTCACCTGCGCATGCAGTGCTTCCACTTGAGCCGCGTGTCTTGCTTCAAGTGCAAACTGTGCAATTTGACTTTCATGACGAATGATCAACTCAGAAATCACCTCAGGGTAAGCGTTTGGTTGATAAATGCTGTTGAGCTGCAGTAATAAAATATCTAACGTTTGGCAAGAAGAAGTTTTGTCCAATTTGCTCGAACGTTACTGTTTTTTCAAATTTTCGGAAAAGCATCTGGACAAAAGCAGCATTGTGCCCGAGCCACATTTATCGCTTGTGTGTGACCGCACGTTAACCTTCTGGCGCTTGATCGTTGAAGACGCACAGCAGTATTGACCTGTCTTGTTTTTCACGTCCATGGGTGTTGCATCTATCCCCGTACGTCACATCGCACAACCTGCTGGTCTTGAATAGTGTGGCGACGTCCGTTCTGCATGCTCGAGCGTTGTTTGTCGCTCCACTTCTGAATGTACCACGAGCAGCTCGTGTTTCAAAGGTATCCTGGATGACTGCATGTCGATTACTTTTTTCAGCTAAATCACGTTCAGCTCTTCTACAAGTGCAGAGAGTGCCCGATGGCTTTCAAAACGACGCAAAACATCGCCAATCACCAACGGTGAGTTCTTGCTATTTGGTTACCGGTGCCATTCAATTCTTGCAGGTGCTGTTGTAATGTTTAGGTGTGCTTACCTGGAGTGCTGAGTCCCGAAGCGCTTGTTTCCGCTTCAGCGAGATTTTTGAATTGTTTATCGCTGAAGTGTACGCGGAAAGATCAGTTCGAATTGCTTCCGTCCACCAACCGTGCGTTAAGAAAATGAGTGCGGTTTTGTTGCGACTTGTTTGCAGTCATGCGTACAGTGTCTTATGCATATACGTTTGGTTTTCATCAGACGCATAAAACGTGAGTAAGGTGGGTTTGGTTTCATTCATTCGGAAGTGCGAAGCGCTCGGGCAATGCGAAAAACAGTTATGATCTGCTTCAACTTTTTATTGACGGCCGGCTATTTTGGACCGATAAGACTGGTTTCACCCAATTCAGTCCCAAGCCAGAATGTACTCGTCATGAATATAAGCAACACATATTGATACAAATCGGATTCAGATCTCGTGGAAAATCGAATATGTTTATGAATTTTTACAAACTCTGTTGTGGTTATTTGCACTGCTATGTTTTGAAGCATATTATGCTGTTTTTGAGACAATCTTCTCAACTGCGTGACGCTGACTTACGTTGGTAATGTGCGTGGAACGACGAGTTAAAACATGATGGAACAATAACTTTGACAACACAAGCAGGATTTTAAATTTGGGAAAATGCAAAATATGAATTTTACTTCAAAGGCGCACCATCCATACTCCCTCATTTCGTATTTATTCAGTGTGGTTTTCCGCTCAATTCTCACAATCGTTCGCTTATTGCTTGTGAAAGTTGAAAACGAAGTGTCGAGAAGGGTTTGTAGAACTGTTGCAACAAAACTGGGGAACCACAAGCGAAACTCAGTGTCGAATGCCTCAAAAGTGTGGCCACTTCGAACATACAAGTGTTTGACTTCGAACTCGTGGTCACTTCGCCTTCCCTACTACATACTGTACTGTCCTGTAAAGCTTTTCTATTCCCACATTTCATTGTGGTTTTTCTCACAGGACGGCGCACAACTTAACACCAGAACCTACCAACACACTCAAGACTATTCACAAGTGTCCATTGTGTGATACGGTTTTCACGGATTCAAGTCATTCGCAGCAACTCTTTGTGTTGCACAAGCATTTCGATACACACATAAACTCCACGCGCATCACTGCGTACAAGGTAGGCAATGGTTTGCTTTCCCCAATTTATTAAAGTACACTTTCGTACGATTTTCCGCACAATTGTAATCCCAGCCGTTGTGTCGCTCAGCGCCAAAAGCAAATAGTCCTGACTGGAACGAGTGCCTTTAGTTTGATTTAGCCGCGCTTTTATGGTTTGTGGCCACCTCTGCTGAGAACATAGTGAATGGGACGAAAACGGCGTATGTTTAGTAAGACGATACTGTAGAATCTGTAACAAATGTTATAAGTGTAATCCGCAATGAGGTTAATGTCTCTTTCGCTATTCCTGCCAGATTGCGCTTTTGGTTATGTTGATTTTATTGACACTCGCGTTGACGTGGGCAGAGAAATGTATGATGAAGAAACTGGAAAGTATGCTACTCGGCTTATGTGTTTGCAAATATTTTGGAAACTATTGCGGTGAGTAAAGTTTCAATTATTTGTCTACTTTTCACTTTGTTGCTATTCCTTTGTCTTGGTAGTGCTACGTGTGCGGCAACATTTTCGAGCAAAAAGCTGTGCTGCGTGAGCATCTGCGAGAAAAACACGACATGTCCTCGACTACGGAGTTGATTGACGACGCTGCCTTCTCTGCTGCTGAAACAGTACTTGAAGAACGCCATGGCGACGGTGATTTACTTCCACATCTTGTTCTGCATTACTTAATCGACTCTTTAACTGGGCAGCTTGTTTACATCGTAACTGGCGTCGTTCCCACGTTTTTTACAAATTTTACATAAAGACCTAAACTACAATGGAAGTCGGTGCTCTACGCATACTTCCATAAGTTTGTACGACTCGTAAAATACTTTTGGCAAAAAAGTCAGTGCTGACGTCCGACTTGCTGTTTCTTTCATTCCAACTAAGTTGGAATTGGGTTGTAGCGACCCAGTTGTTGACATCTGAGCTGTGTGGAATACACAAAAGAATGTTTCTGTCTCAGCAAAACTATGCTAAGCCAAGCCTCAGGCGGAAAGTCTGCCAAGTGGGTTTGCGCCTGGTGGACAACCACTTCCTGACTTCTCGATCATGGCTTGGAATCGTGTAATTTGCCGCTGGTTGAGAAACCAAAAGCTCATAGCGATGTTATAAGCAGTTTAAGCTCGTCGTCAATAGCAATAATGCCTACAAGTCAGAATGTCAAGTTCGGTAAATCAGAGCTTGGACTGAGCTTTGTTGCGAGGTACAGTAAAGCGTTTACGGTCTCAAGAAACATCTACAGGTTTAAAGCGTCGCTTTTTTGTATGCTATATTTTGTTGTTTTTTGTCATTCCAACTTACAACAGTGATTTTTGGTCCGAGTGTACCCGTCATTTGCGAGCCGTGCATGCTACTTCACGGAAGAAGTTTTTTGTTTACATGTTTGTGTGGGTTTCACGAACCGAATCTCCTCGAAAGTGCTTTGTTTGTAAGGGAAAGCTTCAGGCTCATCGTCATAGATGTCTAATTCAGAACTGAAGCGACAGTTTTTGCACCTCACGCAGCAACAACGCTTATTGATAAGCCGTGTGGTTTGTACAGAGCGGAAGCGACCTTTGATTGATGCGAAACGACAAAGCAAACCTGCGAAGAGAATAAAATCGGACCAGGTATTAGCGGCGGGCTGTGATGTTGCGGTAGTTTCAAGAATTGCCGTGCATTTGTTTACTGATGAACGCACGTGCTCTATGTGCATGGTAAACGCAGCTACGACAGCTGATCTTCTTTACAGACGATGCTATAACGCTGCCTGACTAGGAGGCACGCAATATTCGCTTATGTGTAGTTTAATAATATGGCGCAACAGTGTACAGGATTTAACGTATTGCATGCGATATAATTCTTTCAGTAACTCTTGTCTTCTTGCTTAACAATTTCGTTTGTAATATTGGTCAACTAATCCCAAACTTCTTAACCCGCTATGCAGGTTGTTCTTTGTTTTTTTGTAAAATTCCCAACATATCGCAGTGATTTTCATTTTCAGATCAGAGCTTCCTTGATGAATCAACTCTCTTCTCGCAAAGCAAATAATTCGCTCTCAACGACAAATGCGTATGTGAATGGTTGTATACGTTTGTTGAAATCAAGTCGTAATTTTGAGACGCTACCAGGTGTCAGTTGCAATTCAAGGTCGCACAACAGCACTGCTTCTATGCGAGTTGCTGTCCAATCCAGAGTTGTAAATGGGCCTCAATTTGAAGCCCGAACCCGGCCCGAGCCCGCAATTTATTTTTTGAAGCCCGATTTGGGCCCGAAAGCCAAATTTCCGAGTGAGTAAAGATATGCGCAACTGCGGGTTGTCAAAAAACGCGGTGTACGAGTATAGCTGCAGGTACATGGTTTTATCACATCCAAAATAACAACCACCTTGACCAAAACATTGGCTCAAACAATCACGAACTTAACTTGTTCAGTCAATGATAATGCTGCGGGGCGGAATGTAATGCTTCTCAAGAAAAAGAGAAAGTATCACGAAACTATCCACGGTGGAGCTATAGGCATGAAAAGGCGGTTTGTAGGTCATCGTTTCGTAAAACAAGCCAAGAATCGTGTAAGTGATTGATCTCTTCGACGCAATGCCATGGCGTGCTAATTTCTTTACCATGATCACCTTCTCAAAAAAAAGAACGCAGGTGCGTTTGCAAAAAGAATTAACTGAAGAAAAATCACAATCACTTCACTCACAGAAATGACCGCAATGAGTACAACAAATGTAAGTCACCAAAGAAAAAAAATCGTTACGCTGAATGTTATAAAATTTTGTATGCAGGCCCGAAATCGGCCCGAAACTTTCGACAAACTTCAACCCGAAAGCCGGTCCGACCCGAAAAGCCCGGCCCGACTTACAACTCAGGTCCAATCACAATTCAAAAATTGTGGTCGCAACGTGGTTTGTGGTCTTGGCCTCAGGAGCCCTTCCTTTGACTTTTAGTCTTCGGTGATCTTTTAGAACAAATCATTAAATCAGGGGTGGCGAACCAGTCAGAGACCAAGAGCCACATTTCTTACTGTGTTACCCCAAAGAGCCACATCACAAAACTTACAACCTTGAGCTTCAATCCAGCATCATACGAAACACGCTTTCTCTTGCACGGCACTGCGCAAGGTTTTTACGCTATAATTCCAGGCAAGTTATCCGCACGTGCAGAAAACTGCACGTATGTCCGCTCCAACACGTTTGTTTCCGCTTTTGTGTTGTCTTTTCTGCGATTACGTCCACCCGCGCATGCACACCCATTTACGCGCGAACATGCGTCGCGTGAATGTTATCGATTGTGTATATTCTTGCGCAAACCACAAAACGCGCTTCCACGCAACACAGTAACTAACACGTGTGTCGCTTAAATGCGCTCGCGTGTGTATGTGCTTTTACAGGCCACCAAGCACGCTTCCTCGCTATGCGTGTGTAAGTCGCCCCCTGACTTTTAAGGTGAACAAGTGGTACAATATTTTGCGACTTATACACGAATAAATGCGGTATTTGCATGAGAGCCGCGTGAAACCGGGCAATGAGCCGGGGGTTGGCCAGGCCTGCGATACAGACTTAGATCTGGCTCGTATTAACTAGTGTCTTTGAGCACGAGTCGTGCACAGGAAACCAAGTTCAATTCACAGTAAGGAAATAAGCAAATAAGCATGCCAGCATTACACATCTGTCCATTTGACGCTACACGTGGGCATAGGTGAAACAAATTACGATTTGTAGTTGCACATTTACGACAAGTTTGCGGTCCACACGTTTCATTAAGCAGCTTTGAAGCTGTGAAGAAATCACCACTTGAAAAGCTTTGAAGCTGTGAAGAAATCACCACCTGAAAATACTTTGAAAAGCTTTGAAGCTGTGAAGAAATCACCACCTGAAAATATGTTACGTGAAGAAATCACCACCTGAAAATACCAAGTTAACTGCAGGCCGCTCTTTTTGACAGATTAGTTGGCTTCTGCGACAATGCTGTTTCAACATATACCGCGTGATTCAGCTGTAACGTAAAAATTAAAACAAACAATTTTTTGACTTTCTAAATACAAATGCGTGCGGACTGTTGCGGGTGCGGACCGTGGAGAAAAGTTTGAAATTGATTACTGGAAAATTTTTATTTGCAGTTCACTCAGACAACACGACGATGGCAATTCCGACGACTCTGAGTCTTCTGCTGATACGAAAAAGAAACATCGTCGACCTTTCAAGATTCGAATTAAGGGTGGGTCTTGTCACGTAAAAGCTAATTGGTCCTTCATGGCTGGTGGCGAAGAATAGAGATTAACCGCAGCTATAATTTTTCGTCAGCCTTTTTTCCCGAAAACAAAGCGAGCTCTCAACAAGTTTCTCCACCTGAAGATGTTGCTTCAGCGTGCGTCAATACGGAAGGGAAGAGAACTTACACTTGCCCTGAATGCAATAAAGTAAGCCCGGTGTTTTGTGAGCAGTCTATACGTACGTACGAGTGCTTGTTAAGTTCCCGTCAGGGTGTTGACGCAGCGAGAGTTTATATAAATGCTTCTCCACTGACCGAACTCATATTTGCTACACAACTTCGCTGTTACGTGGGTGTTGTAACAGAGAACCAGAACTAAAACGAAACTTTGCTAGGAAAAATCAATTTTAAAATCAGTGTTGTTCCATATATTTTTGGAGTAGTGTTAGATCTCAGAACACAGTTAAGTAACCGACTATAACTCCTGTAAGTACCAAAAACTAAGCATTAAACCCTGTTCACACTGTGTGCAACTGTCTGATTTTGAAATTTGATCGAACATCATGCCTTCAATTCCCAACCGCCCCGCTTCTTTGTTACACTTCAGTGGATCTTAATCGATATGCATCTGCGGGAAGTCTACAGAAATAACCCTGCGGTTGGATGGAGAGTTAAGTTTAAAGTACTTCCATACGTTGTGATGGAGCTGGTTTGTAGTCAACAGGCCGAGTCTTCCATGTTTGCCGAGATACGACGAGCGCAGTCACAATCCAAACAAATCGCACCACAATGAGCTGCACGTCGCGCCGAGAATTAGGTTATTTTGAAAATATATGTTTGAACCCTTTGAGGACCTTCATAGACGCAAGAATCTTGAACGAAAACGCACGATCTTTTGCAAGTGATATTTAAAAGATGAATTTTTTCCCGAATTTACTGCCTGTCCCCGTATGGGTCATTTTCCTCAGGCAGCGACCGCCTGCCTCGTTCTCTATTCCACACTGTGAACCAATTTTACTGTTTCTCCCACATAGGTTTAACTTAATAGTTGAATTACGGTTTGTCAGTTCCAACTGAGGGGTGAAATGGCTAGCGGTTTCAGGCAGTTGCTGGATGGGAAACCGAGCAGGGCGCCCTATTGCGTTTCACTGCAGCGGATTCATGTGGGAACAACTAAGTGCTGAAAAAATAATTCCTTTTATTCCGGTGCCACGAACTTGCAAGTTGCTTGACATTCACGTGAAATGTGCCACGAATTTAAAACGGTCGGTACACTGCACTAAAGACTAGAGATACGATGACTGGGCGTGGAAAAGGAGAACAGGGATTAGGAAAGGAAGTGCCAAGCGCCACTGGAAGGTGCTGCGCGACAACATCCAGGGCACCAAGCCGGCTATCAGGCGCCTGGCCGTCGTGGAGGTGTCAAGCGAATTTCTGGCCTCATCTATGAAGAAACCCGCGGAGTTCTAAAGGTTTTCCTTGAAAATGTAATCCGTGACGCTGTACGTACACTGTGCACGCCAAGCGCAAGACTGTCACCGCTCTCGATGTCGTCTACGCTCTGAAACGCCAAGGCCGCACCCTGTACGGATTCGGCGGTTGAGCGTCTTCTGGCTGGCTCGTCAGAGCATCTTCAAACGGTTGGGAACCACGTCAATGTTCGGAATGTGGCCTGAAATAGTAACAGACCCAGGGATCCACGCGTCGTGCTGGTGTGTTGACTCACTGATCCACGATTCGCGTTTCCCCTTCAACCACAATGAGCAAACACGCACGTGCGTTTTTCACATTTGAACGTTACAAGAGCAGCAATTATGCGCCTCGCATAGGCTTATTATAAGTCCTTGGTGTTGCGCATCTTATGAAGGTATTAGCTGTTCTCACATATGGAGTACTTAAGTTATCTAGTTGTTTTGTTCAATATTAAAGTTACCGTTGGCAGCTGCCCTACCGTGTCTCGCAAAAGACGAACAGCATTTTGCAATATTTTCCACACAATGGCATCCGTTGTCCAAGTTTTGTAGGCGGGAACCTTGTTCATAATTTTGGAAGGACCTGTCTACAAGTTAGGTGATAATGGAGCAAGCAAGGTTGTTCTTGAAGCTTCGTAGCATCGCCTTAGAACAAGCGTGACGGACATGCGACCCGCAAAAGAATTTCGTGCGGCCCGCCAAGCATTCAGGCGAGACCAGCAGTCTTGAACTAACAGGTTGCATAGTATGACTAAAAAGTTGTGCGGCCCGATTACTCAGCGGTAACTGACAAAGTTGCCCGCGATAACAAATAGGTTCGTCACCCCTGCCTTAGAACCAAGTCAACAAGTTTCATGCCTTCTTTTTCGGGATGCCACGGTTGACAACTGCTGACCGCTTGCGTTCAGTAACACTGTCACTTTGCCGTTGCTCTGGGGATCAACAATGATTAAGTGCAATTGTGAAACTTATAAGGTCGCAGAAGTTACTTTCTAGCCATGACAGGCCTGCCTTTACAGCATATACAGTATGGCGATTGTCTACTTCGGTTGTGTTGAGCTTGGCGTTTCCCAGGTAGTTTTTCTGCAAAATTCCCCGGGTGCTGCCGTCGGTGGCGGTAAGATCTTGCGCTGCCCAGTACCATATTTCTTCAACCATGCCCCGTTTGTTGTCACGTGCTATGCGTCCAGTGATTACTCTCATCTGCACATTGCGAGAACAAACGATCGTTTCCACCGCATCTGTGTTTGCCTTCTGCCGACGACGAGTGTTTCTTTTTAGAAATGTTTAAACACTTTGCTCAGGTACTACACATAATGATCCTGGTGTCTTTTGTCCAATTAATTTACAGTCAATCTAGGATGTTTAGATGGTTTGTGACTGAGCGAACTGGTTACCAGGTTTGACTTGATGCACTCACATGCAGACAGCCGATCATGTGTTTTGCGGTCATGGAACACGTCAAATTATGCGTTTTGTTGTACGCATACCTAATGATTTGAATATTGTCGGTTGCAAGTTATTGACGTCAAGCATACGTCAAATGTTCAACTATTGGCAGTAGATATGTGTTGTTCGTGTGAGTAAGTCTGAAGTTGCCAATTTTTTCGATTTTGGTGAAAATGGCTAATTTTTGTGTAAAAGTGCTGCGAGCGTCAAAGACTAATCACAAGACCTTCTGATTGGTCGTTGTTTAAATGGCGGCTCTGATACAGGATTGGACAAAATTGGTGCTCTATAACACACGCTTTGCGACGTTTGGCGCTAAATTTCAGATATACAGGGTTCCCACGGAGTCTTGAAAAATATGGAAGAAGGTTTGGCCATTTTCCAGTCTGCAAAAATGGTTTTGGTCTGTCAGTATGGAAAAAGAATATAACTTTCCAGACTTGATCTTTTGACATGCATTTTCATAATATTTCATTCAAGATTGATAATTTTACTTTCATCGTGTTAGCTATTATATTGTCTGTTTTTGACCTCAGTATGTCATTCAGAAAAGTTTAAGTCTGGAAATTTGTATATTCAAAATTGCGTAGAAACCCTGGACATAGAAAAGATAAAAGACCATTGGAATGGGAAAAGACAGACAAACTATAGCTTGTATGGGCGAAAAGCTTTCAGAGTGTGTGTACATAAACTGTCTCGGAATTGACGCCACGTCCAATGCGCATAGCGCGTGCCCGGCTATGAAAGTGGTGACAACACTGTAAACAAGTATGTGACTTCACGAGATGATGCGTCCGTGCAGTGGGGTCCGTAGAAATCGTGAGCTGCCAACACTTTGCAACGCGCAGTGAGTATGCCATCAGCTTATTAGAACTGCGCGTTTGTGTCATTTATTCGTTACTCAGGAAACAAACCAACTGAACAGACGAGCCACATTTTGAAAACAAGTCCCTGCAACGATGCTGTGAAACCACAAGACCATGTGTTGTGAACCTTACCTGAACGGAAAACAGCTTTGACATCAATGCTTTGATAAACAATTTCGGACCTCGGCAGTTCAGGTCATTAAAAGGCAGACACCGAAATACAATATTAACTTAGAAATACAATATTAATTTCCTAAAGAAACGAACGAAGGAGCAAAAGCCGCAGCATCGAACACTACACTACGCGGAGTAAACTGCCACAATCACTGGGCGACATCAACAGGCAAGCGTTCGCAGGAATGTAATTGGCGGCCCAGGGTACAACCACACGTTGAGAGAATAGAACACCTGTTGTAATTATTAACCACTACACCACGTTTGCTCCCGTTGATTCCTTTGCTTGATTATGCCCAATGTTTGACTTGCACACATGCATTAAGTACTTGTCATGTACATCGACTAGTTCATTGAAGATCGTACATAAGTCACTTGAAACATACAGGGTGAATTCGGTATTTTACTTGGATTCCCCAGGTCTTCGTGTCAACACACAGCCGCTCAAGTCACGTGCGCATCGTTCATCGAGGCATACGAGTCATGTACTGCTGTCCGCACTGCCCACGGGAACGGGTGAAATTTGCCAAGAAGATCACCCTTGTCAAACACTTGGCTAAAGTTAGTTGCTTTTTTGGCATGTAATTGTGTCTTGCTGATCGATTGCATTTTGTGCTTCTTGATCTTTGTTTGTGCCGTGAATGTCTTTTTGATAAAGATTTTTATATAGCTGGCCTGCACAACTCAGAAAGCTCGAAGGGCCAAATTATCAACATAAATTTGCATCGGACCGCAAAAGACTATTTCATATCGATGTAGATATTTCGTTGTAGTATGGAAGAAATTATAGAACAACAATTACTTATTCGAGGTTGAGCTTTTGCGGCATTTTCTACAATTGAGAAAGCTCTCGCGGGCCGCATGAAACGCTTTCGCCCACCGTATGTTGTGCAGGCCTCTTATAAAGCACGTAGTAATGTCCAAATCGTTAAGGAATGGCGTGTTGATAGGTTAGAAGTGATGAATCGTGAAGTATAGTCTTCAGTTTTTGTTGACGCTTTGTATTTGTTTGCATGTCTTGTACGGCAAAATTGCGTGGACAAATTAGACGGTGTTTTACTTTTGACGACATTTTCAAGTAGTTTCTTGCAGTCTTAAATTTTCATGAAATCTTCTACCATAGTGTTGCGATTCCTGCCGATGAATGACCTGATTATTCGCTTATCAATTTATTGATTGTTGACTTCGTCCAGACTTCAATGACTAATGAAGCATCCCTGATGCAAAAGCAAGGTTGTGCTAGATGTCAAGTCCTATTAATCTTATTTTCGAAAACAAATCAAACATAAATTGCATGTGCATGACCGGTGCCAAATTGCAAGTTCAATAAATGTATCGTAGTTTATTTCAGCTGCACATCCGCCTGACTCTGACCCAACTTTTTACTGTACTTCCTTGGCAGTTTTAAAATTGATTGTCTCATTTTATATTAGCGAGCATTTTAATCGTGGATCATTCTTTGTGTGGTTATTTTTTTCCACGTCACTGCCCTCAACTTCGCTTCGGCTCAAGTTGCATCATAATCTGCTACTTCATTTGATTTAGACATTGCAAAGCAGGTGTGGGAAACGGCGTATTCATTTTCATAAACTCAAATTTTCATACAACATTTTTGAAACAGGATCATCAGATCGTCAGTCCGCAAAAAGAAGACGTAAAAATTATTCGATCACACTCCCCCAACCCATCTCCAACCAGCAAGTTAAAAGCTCTGGGCGCGGATCTAAGTGCCTCGAAATCTCTTCCTCGCCGCACATCAGGTAGTACCTTCATACGTTAAGCTGTGTAGTGGCGTTTAAGGAGTGGTTCCACTAAGTTCAAATCCGCGCTTTGAAACAGCACGCAGCGGTAGTGCCCGTTTGTCGCCCCTGTACGTTGTATGTGATTGTTTTTGTTTTTTTTTGCTAAAGAATGCTTTGTTCTAAACCTTCACTGATTTTGTGCTGAACACGCATTTCCCAGCGAAGTTTCTCGCCTCTTATTATTGCTTGACTGTTTTCGCGCAGATCAAACAGAGGAGCGCCGCTTCCCCCGGAAAAAAATCACGACGCGCAATCCCGTGCGCGCCCGCGCCCGACGACTCGCCGCGGCTTCGCAGCAACGCCTGAAAACAGCGCGTCGTCACGCGGTGAGACGTCATCCGTCGAGCACCAATGACGACGAGAGCGATGAATCGTACGGCGAGGTTGACGAGAAGACTGTCGAGGAGGGTTGGAACGTTCCTGATGTTATGGATGCGGAGGTATGTGTTGGGGGTGCAACGTTCAATATTCATACACATCTTAAGTTCAGTAGTAAATCACAGCAGTGACCACACATCAAGCGAATCAGTTGCAATTTATTTTCACCAGGAAACTAGTTTCGTGTTAAACACATCTTCAGTCCTAAGCGAAGGTTGACAACGTTATTAGAAAACCACGTACTGTTGCTAAGAATAATTGGTAAAAATAAATTAATGAAGCCAAAATCAGAACTACTCCACTAGACCGTTAACAAAGCAGCCAGACGCCGATCGCTAAACGGCTGTACACAGCTCTCCGATTTGACAACGGTAGAAACGTGGGGAAAAACCCGTTGTCAAATTGGAGAGCTGTGTACAGTCGATCGGCGTCTGGCAGCTTTAAGCGATCGGCATCTGGCAGCTTTGTTGTTCATAACTGCCTGGAACAGGCGGTTACTAGTCTGATGTACCATTGTAAATACATCAATAGAATAGTTTTGCTTCAGCAAAAGTTTGCTGTTAGGTCGTAAATGTATTCAATTTTAGTGATTTTGACCGATATCGTAGCACTTAGATGACGTCAGGCAAGAAACAACCATCTTCGGTTAATCCGGATCTTAGCCTAAACCGGACAAAATCGGCGGTCAAATCGAATCCGGATTAAGCGAGGTTTTCTATGCAACATTGAAAGCACGTGCTATGTCTCGATAGTTCAAAAAACAATATCGAAATTTCCAGAACTCTGACTTCGAAGGCGAGATCGACGTGAGCTCCTTGCACTTACCATCAGTCTACACCTGCGTCAAGTGCGACTTTCAACATGAAGACAGGCTGACCTTTCAGGTACTGCTTGCGAAATTCTAGCTGGGCACGTGCTGAAATGGCTGCTTACAGGTGTTACATTTTATTTTGGCCAGATTTTATTGGAATACTGTGTCACAGAGTCTGGTTCAACCAGCTCTAAACGCGTGTTTTGCTAGAAGATAATTTTTTGGCCCATCGAGTTTCGTTCGGTTTTGCAGGACCACATCGTTGAGCACAGCCAGTCAGTGGAGTCGGTATCGAGCGGTACCGCTGCGGTCCTAACCATGGTGCAGTGCACCGAATGTGGCTTGTGCTTCGCTTCTACTGCGTCGCTCGACAAGCACTTGTATATTAAACATAAGGTAGGTTTTCATCGATTTACACTAATTGAGAAACAGTTGATGCTGGCTGCTGCGATTTTCAACAATGCTTTTGCTGATTAAGCACAAACAAAAACAGGCGTTGTAAGCGAACCATGTTGTCGGTTCCACAACCGTAAATTCTAATGAATATGGTGCTGACGCCACAAGAGCGTTGAAGTGGCGTAATATATCTCAGTTTTTGTGTGTAACGTCAGCAAAATGTGACTGCACTGTTGAGACCTTACGGACGCCTGTCTATGAAAGACCAGAAAGAAACTATTGTGAACATTCTGCTTGTTGCAGATTCGTCACCGCAAAGTTCTTGAGCGCTACGACGCACGCTTGCGTGAAGAACGGGCCAAGTCTGGCCAGAGCCATTCTGCGGCCTCGGGCACCGGGTCGTGCATTGTGCCAAAGCTTCACCGTTGCAAAGTCTGCTTCCGAAAGTTCGACACCGATACCGAGCTCCGGACACACATGCGCACGCATGGCTTGGCCTTCGTCCGTTCTAAGACCAGCTGAGTTAAAACCTTTTGCCACCGCCAGAGTGACTCTTGCCGTAACAGCCGGGAATCCAGGGGGCGGGTTTCCTGCTTCAAATAGCGCTGAGCGAACAGCTGAAGCTAAAAAACGGTCATTTACGCAGCTGTTTCCGCCGTGGCTTGCTTCGAACGAAAGATAAACCTTAAATACGCATCAACGTTTGACTTCTGCGAAAATGTTTTGAGTGTTTCGTCTCTGAGTCTCAGGTGAGCGTCTTTTTGTGCCACACGCCTTTGTCAGAGTAAAACATAAAAGTTTCTCTCTTTTCGTTCGCTTGAACTCAGTGCATAGTTGTCAGTTGACTTAAGTGGCGCAGCGCGTTCAGATTTCCCTCAGTTCAAACTGGAGGTGTGACTTGAATGAATGTCTTACGATACGATCCCTATGCACTTGTCAGTGGCTGATTTAGATCAATCTGGTTAGTTATGGTTACGCGTGCTACGTCTCTGCAAAGCACTTCTTTCACTTCTGTTGATGAAACCGCGCTTACAAAAGCGCCATAGACGCCTTAGATTTAGTGTGGATCCGAATGCGTTTGAACTGAAGAAGACTTGCTAATGTTTCTGCTTACCGAGTGTAGCAAAGATTAATGTCGTACACATTCATCTGCATTGCCATCGAACCCCCGCACCAATGCGGCATTTTGATGAGATATCGTCAAAGAACGTGAGGAAAAGTTAAAACGTTCGCAGGCTGTTTTTCTCATTTTGTCGTATTTCTTCGGTTGCGACCACAAGCGTCAGTGCGCCCCAGAAAAAAAGTGAAAATCTCACCAACATTCAATCGCAACTGTTTGCACTCAGCCTTAACAGTGTAAAGATCTTTTTTGCAACGTTGCTGCGAAATTCCTGCCATTACTTTGTTAACGTCTTGCGTTCGCGTGTGTATTGTTTTCACCAGAACTTGCTTATACGTGCGTTCATGCTAATATTTATAAAGTCGAGGAGGTGCTACTTATTTAAATTATCTTGGGGAGTTGATCATCTCGCAGTTCGTGCCGTTCCCGTGCGTTGCGAGCGAGTGACGGTGACTTACACATGTTAGTTCTGTCATGTCAAACAGCAGCAAATTTGTCAGTGTTCGAACTTACCTCGCTCGCGCAATCGCTGGGATTCTGTCGTAATCAGGCACAGTATCTGTGAACACTGTTCTTACACACGCACTACGGCCACGCCTTGCATCGTTCGCAGTTACTTCTTTGTTGTTGTTGCTATAAGTTGTAGAGAAAATGGTCTCACAGTTTTGTGCCATGGTGTTAAACGCACTGTTTTTTTCCTCCCGCCCCTCAGTCGTCATCTCCTCAAGATGAAGAAGTGAGCGAACAGACGCGCTTGCTTCGTCCCTATAGCGACGATCTCGTCGCGATCGGCCCTGCGACCATCAAACGCGCAGAGAAGTCTGTACCTCGGGGACCAACTTTATGAACTCATCGCGATTGCGTGCTTCGTCCTCCGCCCAAACTGCCACTTCCGCACTTTATTCCCGACTTGCTCTGTGCTCCAGCGCGCTGCTTCATTTCCGACCCGTTCACAGCGACGACTTCACGAGGTGGATGTTTTCACTGTCGGGCAGTTTCAAAGCCTGGCGTGACGACACATTTGTTGGTATCCAACGCGTCCAACTCAACCGTACGTTGTTGAGCGTTCCAGCCAAGGCTGAGTGTATTTTGACGATTTGCAGTGAAGAGGATTACGTGTTCTTGACCAAGAGTTATCTAATATCGCCACGTTCAGTTGGTGAAGTAAGTGGAATCGCTGTGCTTTGTTATGGGTATCTTACACTGCGGCTGTGCAATTTCAAGCGCTGAACCAGGGTGGTGATGATAATAGCCTGTGTGCGCCCTCCTTTGCACGGCGTTTGCGAAAATACCTGCCACTAGATGTTGCGCAGTCCCCGCTGTTCAACTGGAAAGTTGCAAAAGTGACACGAAGGAATTAAGAGCGTTTTCTGTGCCGGAAATTCGCGTTTGCGAGTGGAACTTATTTTTTTACAGTCACTTTCTATTCTGTTTTTTTACATCGCGCAAGTTTTCATTTTCGATCAAATCAGCATTACGTTCAATATTCGCGGTCGCCGCAGACTTGCTTGAATCGATTGTTGTTGGCGTTTTGCGTGGCATGTGCAAAAGGAAGGAGAGCGTGGTACCTGTGACGTGTGCTTGTGGAACTTGCAATAGTACGTAAAAACTGAGTTGAAGTTTTGGTGGCGTATCGCGTGCTTGTCAGATTCAGCCAATGGCGTAACGATAGTTAAGGACAGATCCAGACACTCTCAGGCTCAGTGTCCACTCGACACCAAGGTGTCGTTTTGCCGTAAAGGAAGTCGTGCCACTGTTACTTTCGTCAGTCTCATGTCATAAAAACACATAGGCGTTGAATGGAGTAACATTCGCGGAAGCTTCGAAATTTCACAAAATCTTTTTTAATGGATCGTGGTCGTGGTTATCACTTTATCCACCTCTGTACGGTTCCTGGGTATGTTTTTTTTCAGAAATGCCACAAGATTCAGTGATGGTTACTATCGTATAAACAGGGCTGTGGAGCTGCAACTCAAATTGAAGTGCGAGGCATCTTATATTTTTTAACACCGGCTCCAAAACGATTTGGTCGAGTGAAAACCGGAAACCACTGTTTTGCATAATTGAGGTTCCACGAAATCAAGTTATTAATCTGATGGAACGGGGTTTGCGTGGAAAGAAGGTTGAGAAGCCGTGATTATACACCAATGGGAAAAATAATTAATGTACACGTGCTGCAATTCTAGTATCCATTGGTGGTGTCAGGATTTCGATTGCCCCGTTGCATTGAATGTAACAAATAATATGCTCTGCATTCAATTAAACAGCAGTGAAGCAGAAATATTGTTGAGTCCGGCCACAAAATATCCAACTCCAAATATCTAAAATTACGTAGACTCAGCTCCACAACCCTTCGACGAATTCCGAGTACTAATCGTAGCAAGCCTTTGCATTCGTTGACTGAGTGATGACCAGTGCCAGTCTTGTGTAGCACTTGAAATATGTTAGCGTAGGGGCAATTTTTGTCTCTGACGGGCTGCTTTGATTTTGAAAAGTTGTTCTTTTGCGTCACTGTCTTTACGAAGGCTCACTAGTTAAAGTTGTAAAGCTTTGATTTGTTACCGGGAGTGTGTATTATGGCCAAAAACCGATAGATACTGTTCAGCAAGTTAAACAGTATGGATTCATAGGCAAAGAAAAGTTGTTTTTTTTATAAAGGCTCTGAATATTGGACAGTTTGTTTTTAGGGTAAATATGGGTCACTGAATCCGAAAATACGCTTAGTTTTACTGAATTGGCTTTAGTTTTTTATTATATTGAAAATCCCATGTTTCTAAGGTCCCTCCAAAGTGACACCCCAAAATGTGTTTAGTTAGCTCTTTCTCCCCGGGATGTTGGCCTGCTGCTGTACGAAATAAAGCAATAAAGGCCAACTTGGCTTCGACTGGGATCGAACAGAAAATTTCTTGATAACTCGCGATCGACCGGTCGATAATAAAGTCACAAGTACGAAATGTCATAAAATGCAACGTTTTTCTTGTAAATAATTTTGTATTCACCATCGAGAGCCATATTTTTATGTTTCGGTTAATTTGGTACTTCACAACCGTACACGAAAAAACAACCAACCATTGATGGATAATTTTCATGAACTTTCTGGAGTACTAATTGAAAGATGTTCTTTTACGTGTCTTGTCAATTCAATGCCAAATCAAGCGCGATCGACCAACTGGGACTCGACGATCAACCCATGGCCGGCCTAAGCCTATGCGGCTGCATTGGGCCCCGCGCCTCACGGGAGCCCGCGCCATGGCGTTTGGGCAGGTTGTTCATTTTTGCCAGGTATTCCTTGCGCACGAGAATTGTAAAAAGGCTTGTAAATCTCATTGTTAGCAAATAATTATATCGTTTGAATGAACGATTAATTTCCTCAAATTATTGTCGAACGTTGTCAAAATGCTCAATTCTTATGCTGAGCGATATATCTGCGCTCCACCCAGAACCGTCGCCAGAAAGTCTTCAACAGGGGGTCTTGACACTAAAAATTGACAAAACTCAACTGATTTGTAATTATTCATATTTCAATTTGGGGGGCTTGGAGCATTGTTTTGGGGGCTTAGACCACCACCTCCCCCATGGCGACTGGATTGGCTTCAACACGTCCTACTCTTCGTGGATAGAATTTGTTTGTTGCTAGTGCCAGTTGAGACTGAAGTGGACCTACAGACACTGCGAACAAACAAGGTGTGTAGTGATCCAACTCTCAATGAACAGGTCAAGACGAGTGTCTGTCCTATTAACTTTGATGGCGGTTCTGCTAACGTGACGTTATTCAGTTCTCGAAAGATTCTTCTGTATCGGAAAGTTTTTGGTTGATTGCGGGTAATCTGCATTTTAATAAAGGCTTGCAATTTTCTTCATGGAAGATTTCGACACATTCTAAAGTAGGGGTGGGGAACCTATCGCTGTCGGGCCGAAAAAAAAAAAAAAAATTTATCCTAAAATTCTACCTTTACCTAACTATGAGGAAGAGTGTCTTCTCTTGATTTACTATCTATGTACCTGCTTATCATGGAGCTTCGTTTCGACGCGATGTTGTACAATAACTTGGGTAACGAAAATTCTGATGCGGGCCATACCAAACATTCACGAGGGCGCAGGTTCCCCACCCCTGGTCTAAACACTATTATTTTGTCAAAATAAAATTAATTGTACCACATTGAAACAAACAAAAGATGAGAAGTTGGTGGTCCTGTGGAGGCCAAAAATCTCATGCAAATCCAGGGAAAATTTTGTGAAGTGAACACTAATTTGCCTCCTTTTCTTGTCCACAAAATTATTCGGCGTTATTTGTCGGTCGTGCAACCACTTTTATCATTTGCTGCCCCATCAAACTTTTATTGTGATTTGCCTATTTGCGAGCCTAAGTAGGTAGAAACACCAACACTGCAAAGTCCATGCAGGTTCATAAACGTAAAGGACACTTAAAGCTGCCCTGCAGCTTAAATAGGCAAGGCAAAAATTATGAATGTCATCCAGCATACTGGTTCCAGTTTATCAGTATATTGGGCGGCTATACGCGTCTGTTTTCATTAATCAACCATGCGTATTATGTATTGCGTTTGATAAATGTTTCTGCAACTGTGACCTGGTAGTTGAAAATCTTTGTTCACTGCATTTCTAATTCATAAAAAAAACAGTTTGCATTCCAAGTCCATGCATAATGAGCAGGCCCGTAACCAGCTTGGGACATTAGGCAGGACGAAGAGTTTTCTGAGGGGGACCAAAAATTTTAAACAATGTTCAATAGTTTTAAACTATGTCCAACATATTTTTTCAGGGGTGGCGAATCCTCCCCTGCGCCCCCTGGTTACTGGCCTGATAATGAGTAAATTATATTGTAAACTTGGTCTTTGGGGGAACTTTGGGCGGATGCATGTGTTGCTCTCTTGTGAAGTCTGCTTTTCTCGTGAATTGTGTCATAAAGCGGATAGTTGATCATGGCGCCCAGAGTTTACCTTTATGCAAGAACGCGTGTGCGATTGTGGTTACCGAAAGTGAGATAAGCAATCAGTTCATGTTAGCAGTTTTCTCCAAGTCAGTTGTTCTTCGAATGAAAGTGTCGTTCAACAAGAGCGCAATAATTGCATTGCAAGTTCAATTCGCTTGTCAGGTCGGTTTGATTGACGTGACTTTGCACTTGCACCCGCCGCTTCATTGCAGAGCTTCCTTTTGCAACTTTCGACATGATTACGAGTGGTAGCGGTCATGGATGCAATTTTGTTGTAAAATGTGAGGGGGACAGGTTGCTGTGAAACCAATATATTATGAAACGTAAAGAGAAAATGTGGGGGACATGACATATTATATCCCCACTGTCTGAAAAAGTGGGGGGATGCGTTCCCCGTGTCCCCCACCGAATTGCGGCCATGGTAGCGGTACATTGTCTAATGTCCACCACAGCAGCATGCTATTAGTCATAAACACAGCCGTACCTGCGGGACACATGAGCTATGCCCACTCCCCATAAAAGAAACTATTCTGTTATTAGGGCTGTCATTTAGGGCCATCTTTTATGTCCTAAAATAAGTCATTATATGACTTTATTTGTCAAAAAATATGACTTTGTATGACCAAACAAAAATGACTGAGCTAGAACATATACAACTACTGCATAAAAAGCATTACCAGCAAAAATAGGCATAAGAGATGGTAGCCGCATGGTTTGTTGAAGCCCCATTGAAATAAACAGCTCAAAACATGAGCAACACATATGCATGGTTTGAACTTTGAAGCAAAATTTCATCTAAATAACCTGGTTCACCTACGTCTTTGCCAACATTTGCAGGGTGCCCAGTGGGTTCAATTTGCAGGATGCAACTTAGACTTGTCGATGTAGTACTTTCACCTGATATTTTGAGATTGTTTCAATGGTTTTCTTATTAAATTAGGTTGAAAATATGCAAAATATGACTTTATGACCTAACATGGAAAATATGACTTTTTATGACTTTATAACTTTTGATGCCGACTTCGTAGGGGTGCTATTTTTGTTTTAAAATTCGTTTCATAGCTTCCTAAAGCACAGAAAAAAATATGACTTTAAATGGCCCTAGTTATCATGTAACCTACATACACATCAACTCCAATAATTTGTAGAGTTGTAAGTCGGGCCGGGCTTTTCGGGTCGGGTTCGGGCTTAAGTTTGCCAAAATGTTTCGAGCCGTTTTTGGGCCTGCATACAAAACTTTTTTATAATATTCAGAGTAACGATTTTTTTCTTTCGTAACGTACATTAATTTGTTGTACAGTACTCACCGCGGATATTTCTGTGAGTGAAATGATTGTGATTTTTCTTCAGCTAAATCTGCTTGCAGTGCAAACACAGCTGCGGTCTTTTGTTCTCTGCTGGGATTAGTCTCACACTCTTTTTTGAGAGGGGGGACAGCGCTGAGGAAATTAGCACGTGATGGCAATGCGTCGAAGAGAATCAATCGCTCATGCGGTTTTCGGCTTGTTTTAAGAAACCGGCTTTTCATGTTTACAGCGCTATCCTAGCAGGGACCCGACATGGGAAAGTGCCGCCCCGGGGCGAATCGAAAAGTGCCGTCCTCCCACAGTCAGTGGCGTAACCAGAGGTTTGAGCCAGAAGGGGGAATTTTCTGAAGGGGCCCGTTAGCCATCGTGTGGCCATGTAATAATTAGTTCCTGAAAACTCACAAACGTTATATATATATGGGCTTAAGTCTTCATTTGTTCGCGCCACATGTATATGGTTGTAAGTCTTCGAACATACCCCATTGGCAGTGAATCGCACATTCAATGACACGCTAACCGAGAGGCTGGAACAAGGGGCACTCGAATAACACAAAAATGGCTATATAGCGAAGTACAAAGCAGATGTTAGATTGTAAACACAAATAACACAGGCATGGGCGTCTGCAAAAATTTTTCCAGGGTAGGGAAAGTCGACATTCGGTTGTCCATTTCAGGCTGCTGACGACACAAATGCAAATAGACGTTTACATAACGCTTTACCTTTGCTACACTACAAAGAAAATTACACACGTTACTGCAACAGTCCCAAAAATGCGCTTTGTTGGCAGCAGTGTTTCTTTTCACACCGTATAAAACTCGTTGGCAGCAATATTTCTTTTCAGTTTTCACATCGTATGTTTCGTTTGTCTGCGTTCAACAGTCACATGCAGCAAAACGCCTACTGCCGTAACTTTGAACCTTTGTTGCCATGTTATTGTTACGCGATGAAGGCTAATTTTAAAACTATCCTGCCCCAAGTTTCGCAACCTGCCTCTGCAGGCAATGTAGCGGATTTAGTGAACTGCAAGCTCATCAGTCATCACTGCATGATGCCCGAACAGTGAATCCGGCT
>JGI24158J21664_10000170_pt1 | contig 48061 bp, 23 predicted proteins | sample Ectturendosymbi3_FD_21664 | JGI IMG/M metagenome (IMG submission 21664) | reverse complement strand
TCCAAATTGCTATGGGTTCGCCACTAGGTGCCGGAAATTATATTTCTGTTTTGTAGGGTGCCGCAAGCCTAAAAAGGTTGGGAACCACTGGTCTAAATATTTGCGTGAGTTCATTTCATGATTTTTATTAGTCCATAAAACCAAAGACAGGAAAATGATTTTCAAATCCTGTCTAGGTTTTTAAATTTCCAAAGGCTACAAAATTTTATTTTTTTTGTCCCAAAGCAGGGTCTCCAAACTCTTTTATCCGAGGGCCGCATAAGCTCTTACACAAAGGATCGAGGGCCGGACATCGTGATTGTTTCGGGGTATGTTACATTCTGCCAAATAAACAAATTTTTCGCAAATTATTTTTTCCCGATTCACAAAATGTCTTCGCGGGCCGAATTAAACGGCGTCACGGGCCGGATTTGGCCCTCGGGCCGTAGTTTGGAGCAGTCCCGTCGCCACGGGAGGGCTTTTGGGGGCTTACCCCAAAAAAATCTCCAAGCCCCCCCAAATTGAAACATGAAACACTATAAATCAGTTGAGATTTTGTCAATTTTTAGAGTCCGCACAAACCCAAAGCCTCCCCGCAGAAACACAAAGCCCCCCATTGAAAACTTTCTGGCGACGGTTCTGGTTTGGAGACCCCTGTCCTAAAGCATGGGCAAAGGATTTAAGTTCTTCCTCCTAAAGCGTAGGTAATCCCCGCGTATGTTAGTTTGCTGCTGAAAAAGTGCGCATTGCTCTGAGCTAATAGCTATAAACCTAAACTACAATTTGTTGCCAGCTTTTCAAACTTCCCATTCAGTTTTTCTTATAATTTCTTTATCGGTAATGCCTGTTTTGCATGACTAATGCTTTAGTCAAGTATTTGAATTAAGAAGTGATAAAAATAAAATGCACAACAACCATCATAAAAAAAATTGATTAAACATTTTGAGTAGGTGGAAAAATGACAATGGAGGAGAACGGAGACCTTATACTTAATGAGAGGATTAACTTGTTCTTACATCTGATGCTTGGTTACAAATATATACCCAAGACGTGGATAAAATGTAGTTCGAAAAAGTTACCACCACAGTTATGTTCAACTTTACAAGCTTAGAGTTTGCGTGCAGATTGGATATCAGAGAAGACGAACGAAGTGGTCGCCACGGGTATGCCCTCAGCAACTTTAGTGCGTGTTTTTGGGGCCTCTTTCTGAGAGCTTGCCTCAGGCCCTTAAATGAAAACTTAGTAAAAAGTGTTTGTGCATTTTTCACAATTCGATGAAGACCATGAAAAGTCACATATTTTCAACAAATTGATACGAAAACAATTCTTTGCTGTAAATAAATACAAATAAATTTTGCATTACTTGCCATAAATTAAGTCTGGTCGCAACCAAGCAAAAAATTATATCACAAATTTTAAACCCGTTGCTGTTCTGTAACACCTATAAAATGGAAAATATAACAATGCTTCTGGTAAAATGAAGTCCGCTTGGCATTTTAGGATAACGAAGATTTTAGACCTGAAAACACATTTCATGCAATGGTCATAGCCTACATAATTTCAACGATCGTATACAATGTGCCGTAAAGAGATGGGTTTAAAATATGATGCTTAGAGTCTTTTAAGCTGAAAGCATTTATTACAAGAAAGTCCTAGTGATTAGGAAAGAAAGACTAAGATTGTTGAGGATTTTGGGAAGGTCCGAAAAGCTGGACTTGAAAGACTATTTGTGTTTCATAGTTTCACAGGCTCGAGCATGCCAGAAGTGTCAACGATCTGATTTTTTCAAATATGTTACAATCACTGCCTCTACATTATATCGACTGAATTGTCTTGCATTTATTTTACTGCATCATTTTGTTGTTTACTGATTTGTTCTAAAGCGAATAAGAGGTCATAACAAGATGATATTACGCCCAGTATTTATTTTGTTATATATCAAATTTGAGGCTTTTCGCGGTTACTTCACATCCCAATTTTTATATTTCATTCCAAACAATTTTGATCTTACTTATGCAATACATTTGTGCATTGCGCGAATAACACAATAAGAAAATAAACAGTCTCGCAAAAGTCAAAATAGCAAAGCAAATATACTAGCATCAAACCTGAGAAAAAATTGACTAAATTTTCGCAAGGTGCTCATCTAAACAAACTGATCAACAGGCTTTGTTCAGATTGTTGGCGTTTTGACCTAAATTTAATTTAGTGTTTTCACTAAATGCAATTATATTTAGTATTTTCACCACTAAACACAATTCCAATCAAAACGTTGTTGTGATTTGACAGACTCATAAACTCAATTAGAGTTTTACTGTACCTAGTAATTAAGAGTTCATACTTTATAGAAGATTTGTTAAGAATTCATCTAAGTCTTATTAAAATCATTTGACTTTTCAAAGTAAAAAATCACGTCAAAAACGTTATGCCTGTTCAGAACCCTCGCTGCAATATATCTTATGTGTATCCGTTTTCAAAGGTTTATGATTAAACTTTTCATTCGTGCCAACCAACTAACTCACCATTCACTGGGCTCAAAGCCAAAGCAACTACCAGTCTCATCCAATGCAACATTGTTCGACTAAAGCTCACTTGCAGAATTCAAGGAGTAATAAAGAATCTCAGTAAGATGCTGCAGTACCATAGAAACCTTATGCATGAAAAGGTTCTAACAGCCTGAAACAAGAACGCATAGTATCAGAAAAAAATGTATAACCTAATAATTGAGCAGCCGGCTCACTCAAGCTAAGAACACATGTTTCATGCAAATTTTGTTCCCAAGGTCACAGCTGTAAATTTTGTGTTTCTAATAAAGAGAAAGGTGTTCCTCAGAAAAAAATATTGTACACAAATTATTCATAAAAATACCAGCTCTCGTGCAGATCGCCATAAATCCTGTTGCCAATCTGTATCTATTGTACAGTTTTGCATCTAATCTATATGCAGGCTTTCCATGTGTTCGAACTTGCTGCAATGGGTATTGATTGCTTTCAAAAATCTTTGTTCGCTCGATCACATGTTGCTGCATAATTAGTTGCCTCGCGCAAATCCGTGGGTTTTGTACACTTTCACAAAATAACTTTTGTACATATTTTCATCAGAAACTTTTAGCAAACCTAGCAACAAAACATTTCCCACTTCAAACGTCCAAGCTTTACAGTTTCCGTAACTTAGAAAGATACCTTGTTAACCCTGTCAAAGCTTGCCTCAAATGCAAGCTTAAGGTTTTAGTGCAAATTTCGTTTTTGCAGTGCGCTACCTGTTGAACCTAAGTCTTATAATCGACATCAAAGCGTTGAGCTTGGATCATTTAGGTAATAATTAGCATAGTAAAACAATCAGACAAGCCCAGCTGAGATGCGGAGTTATTTGATGTTGTAGCGCATCTTACTGCTGCAATAAATTATTTATGATCGGCGAAGTTTCACAGAAGCTAAACACTCTGACGGAAAATGCGAAACATATGAGGTTTATAGATCGTAAACAATACGAGAGGGCAGAGGCGGCCTGCGATAATTGCATCCGCAATTCAGTGTAAACGTGATTTTGTTTCACCAACAAACTTCAGGTGTGGCGGTTTCAAGAGCTCAAGGATATGTAATTGCCTTCAAGCTGTCTCACGACGTGAACGGTTGTTTTAAGTGTTCCCAAAAAATATTGTTCTGTTGTTTAAAAAGAGCATTTTGGTGCTTCATAAAGATAACTCATAGCCAATTGCAAATTTGCTCATCCAAGAAATTTCGAAATCCGCTTTGAATGCAAGCAAACTGAAAAATACTTGTGTCTAGCATTGTCTCAAGACTTCCTGACAATTTCTTTAGCAAAACTGATTTTGTGAATAATTTGTTCGTAAGAATGCTAATTGCAACCCGTTTGCTAATTCCTGTATTCGCTTGTTGTTTCATACTCATGCTGTTGCATAAATGAAGACGGTTTACATGAAAAGCAATCGCGTTCCTGAGAAATAAGGTGACGTCGAGTTGTTTGTGTGGAACGTGTACTGCTACTGGTTCATCGATTTTGAATGACGTGAGGTACACTATTAAGAACAGGTCTATGTTTCAAAGGCCTGGATAACCTGACGCATGTGCAAACTGACAGAGTGAAATGGTTTATCTTAGCCAACTAAGGCATAAACGATAATGCTATCGCTAAAATAAAATAGCTGTGCCGGCATCTAAAGTTAAAACCATAACTGTTTGTTAATGTAACAGTTAGCAATACCATATTCTGAAAAAAGCTCAAGTTGTTATGAAAATAGCGCTATTGAATTGCTGACTAAAGCCAGAATATGTAAAGAAGTGCCGGCAAACAGGAAAGTTTCTTCCGAGTTTTTGCTAATAACTTTTTAAGCAGTTAGGGAATACGCAACGTTACAGGGATGATTACTTGGGAGTTACGAAGTTGTTACACAAATGCTGCCTGAGCTTGAAGGTTTTACACACCATTGGCAAATTTTTCTCCGAGGTATTTTATTTCAACACTTAATTTCCTAGACAAGCAATGATTCGAAAATTCAAACTGCTTCTACACTCTTTTGCAAAAGCGCCATTGTTTTTGTCGTTTCTAAGTTATTTTGAAACGGGGATGAAACGTTAAACGCTAACATGCAATAAGATCTGCATTGAGCATCTACAAATGCTTCATTTCCAGCAAGATTAATTTTGCTCTTAGTTGGTAGACCTGCGTCAACATTAATTCTCTTCTGTTTTTAGCAGCAACGTTTCTTTTTAATTAGCGACGCACAGCCGACTGTCTAAGCAGGGAATTCGCGTGTAGTTCAGCTTCTTATAATAACTCAGACTCTCTGTGGTCACGTAGCAATTTAAATCTTGTACAAGCATCTCGCAACAAACTGACAATCCTTACGAGATAAATACGGGCGTGGCTTGACTTCTTTTGCTGTGGTCACCAGTGACAACAACCTACGCTGAAGTTTAGCTCTACAGGCATTTATGAAGCAACAATTGGATAGCTCTCGAAAATAACAGCCTACTTTTTCGCTGGTATAGGCAGCCTGTTGGTTCCCAACCTGCCTTTTAAAACACGCAAAGAAACGGTCAACTGAAAGACAAATCTTTTGATTTCGATTAGTAACGGGAATTGTCGCTTACCTTTAGAATGAGAGCAGTCTTCAGAATTGTGAAATCAAAGAAATAGTTTCACAAGTACAAACACCAAGCCTGCCAACAATATGCAACTCTCTAACAATGTTGAAGAAACCTGGTTGAGTCTACAAATCTTAAATGTGCTCGTTTACCACATGTGCAAATAAAATTTTAATGTGCTCGTTTAACACGTGTGCAAATCGTGACATGTTCCGATCAATCGACAGTTTGTGAACTTGTTTTTCTGCTGTCCATTTCAAGAATATGCACCATTTTGACTGCGAGAATGAGTGCTGCAAAGTAAAACAACAACAGTTGGGACAGTATTTAGATTTACATACTGAATGAATGCTGGTGCAGAGATTGCGCGACGAACGTACGTATACTGCAGTATTCATCCAAAAATGCAACGTTGTAACTCATTAGAGGACAAAAGAAAAACGTGTGTTCAGTTATATTTGACAAAGAAAAATCTTCCAAAGGGTAAATACGGTGCTTGGGAAAAGAGAATTTTGAATAATTTTTTATCAAAGCCAGTTTTAAAATTTCAAATCCATTGAAACTAAATATTAACAAAAACGGTTTGATCTCGTTACTTCTTCCTCATCACACAGGACACATAGAATAAATGAAAAAATTTACATCTCTGCAACTTATAGGATAAGATTGAGTAATCTTCTGTTCACAGTTCATTGATATTTTTGTCCTCTCCACGTCGGACATGATCTTTTAGTACAGGATGTAAGATTAACAATAGCATTTGATTTTTGTGAAAACTTTTCAAGACCGTGCTGAACGTCATTGATTTGAGGCAAGAACACAATGCAGGTGGTTGCCCGATGCTATTTTGACGTACGTTCAAAATGAACGACCAGAATAGCAGTATAATGCTGTTATCTTGTGACGTTTCAGCCTAACGTGAAAAATGCTTAGGTCGACCGTAACACTTGAAGTGGACGAACATGTCACTTTTTGTTGACTAACTACGCCTCAACATAAAAAAATAAAGAATTTTAAATTATCTTCTTCGATCTAAAGCTGAATGTGGACAAATTTTCTGGTAAAAACTTGTTCTCAACATTTAAAAAATCTCCGTTGAAAACCTCGATGTATGTAGCAGAGATTCAATCCGTCTGTCTTATGGTGTCTTAGTCTTCGATCAACAGTGAAATCCACTTTGTCGGTGATGACTTGGGAAAACTCATAAAACATTCATAAGCGTTTTGCAAATTTGCGAAATTCGATGTATAGCTTCATGCCTCACATTTACACTTGGACGTTTCATAACCATGGGTCTAAACACGCCTTGAAAAACATCATCACCATCTAAGTATCTATGTTTAGGGGATAAAACTTTGGATGTATTTTACCAACAAGTTATTCAGCGGCACTTTGATGCTTTTATGTTTTCTTTGCTGGCAAATAAACGTTGTAGTGTCAGTCACATCTTCCTAAATCAGGATGTTTTTGAAAAATTCAGATAAAATGAAATCTGAACTGAATTCTACTTTCGTCTTGTGTTTCGAAAGGAAATAATATTAAAAATACATTCTTAGATAAAATCCAGCCTAACTTGTCTTTCTCTACGACATTTAAATTAAGACTTTCACAAGCTAAAATGCACAATTAGTTTGTGTGATAGTATGCAAAAGCTTTAAAATTGAAAGGTAAATTTTTCAAATTTTCTCTGCAAGGCAACAAGGATTTTCTTCCAGAGAAAAAGCTCTATAATGACACGAAGATTCAGAATTCGGTTAGAGTTTCAATTTCTTGAAATCGCCAATGTGCGATTTCCATGGATGCAATCAATACCGACGACCACATGTTTCGAGGCAGAGATCTCGCTTGAATGTTTGAACTCTCTGCGAAATAGTATTGTCAGTTGTAGGTCTGCTGATAGAGCAGCGGTACTGTATCTCACAAACAACGGATTCCAGCACGTTCAGCCATGTTTGCTACTGCTGAACATTGACCATTTACATTATATTTCATCTGAAATTCCAATATAAGATGCATCATAAAGACAGTTCGAGCAAATAACTTTCGTGATCCTTATCAAAATAATTATTTTTTGTAGTTATTACGGAAATATGATTTCTGTTTTGCTCTAGAAATTTGCTGTGCTGTATTTTTGCATAGTAAATGTGGGCCACGCGGCTGCTCTCACAATGAACACAACACTGATGTCAACTCAATGGAAGCACAGCTCCTGAAGCTTTCCTTTGCATCCATCCAGTAACGCCGAGCATGAAGCTGAAAAGGTCACAAGACCGTTTTTCAGGCCTTCCGATGGTCTAATTTGGCCATTTATGTTTAGGCACACTTCGACTAACGTGTACCTGAACTGGGATAAAATCTTACCATTTAACTACTATTCGAAGAATTCCAAAGGCTAAATGTGAATATGCTGTATTTCAAAAGGGTTGTGTCTTCATTAAACGTGTTTAAATATTTCTGTTGAGCAGGAGTCAAAGAACATGTATTAAAACGTTTTGAAATAATAGCGTAAATGTCTCTTGTCATAGAAAACGGAAGCAGCGTTTTGTAGTTTTATTGTATAAAATCGTTTCCTACGGGAAAAATAGGAGGTATTAAATACAGAAAGCAATAGTAAAATTGAAAGATTTTTGACAAAATTATACGGTTACAAGGTTTTTCAAAAATGAATGCATAACAATCAAAAACTCAATTCATACTTCTGTTCCAGAATTACAGATGTCAGAAGGCAAAATGTAGTTGTAGGCTATGCAGTATGTCAAAGCAAATGAGGTGCCTTAGATTGCAACATTAGCTCCACCAAAAATTTCTAAAGCATAGCAAGAAAAAAATGCCGTTCTTTTAACCAGTTGATCAACGAACAAGTTTCAAATGTTTTTGGGTAGTTAAAGTTTGTTGGTGTAATGGGATGGCTTCTATGGAAAAAAAGTAAATGAACAAATTTCATCTACAACCATTTTCTGGATTTTTTTAGGATGGTAATCAATTTATTTAATAGTGGACTTTATGACAACTCTCAATCTTCGAACTTTATCCATGGTTTGCAAACATTTGGTGGTTGTCTATTGAGTTCAGGAAAAGAACTATGATTTACCGGAACTATACTAACCCAAAGATCTTGAAAACATGCGTGTTTCAACTGAAATTATAACCACCTTTCCACTGTGTTCTTTCAGAAAAACAAAATAATCTTTAAATTGCCATGGCAGTCATTTTATATTTGATTACATTTTTTGTTAACTTTCATTATTGATCATATTTTGTGAACGCTTCTGTTTTCCGCAATGATGTGCTTTTCATTTTATTTCTTAGATTGTTGGCATCAAAAAATTGTGAGAGAAGTTATACTAAGTGACTACAGCCAAAACATATTTCTACAAAATTTTTCAAAACTCCTGCAAAACCATAACATTAGCACGAATCCTGCAATGTTTATTAGTAGCTTGAGAGGCAGTTTTGATTATGTTTCTCCGCTTAATCTGCAATTTTCCTCACGATCTTCCATGCCAGGATAACTACTCAATTAATTGCAAACTATTACACGAAAGCACGCCAAAAAGTAAAATCTGAATATATTTGTCTATGTGTTTTCCACCAACCAAGCAAAACACATATTTGAAGAAAATTTGTATGTATTTTCAAATAAGACTTTAATTCTTCATTGCACAGTGCTCGAAAAGATTAAGCAATGTTGAACAGCTGAAAGCATAAACACTTCACACTACACAATACTTCACAAAATAAACTACAGTTATATTCAGAAACACTCAAAAACTTTACCAAAGCTTGCAGAATAACAGAAAACTAGATAAAAATTTTGTAGGTGCGCTACAGACTTTTTTAGCTTTCATGTAGCAAACGTCTTTTCTGTTGTTTTATTGCTACATATCTTTGACCTTCTGTTCGAACATTTCACTGCAAGCACTACGCGAGACCACAAAAATATTAGCAAACTGGGCAGCCTCACAAACAAGTTATGTAGTAAACCAACAGCATATTGCAAGCCTGACATTTGTTCCAATTTTGTTCCCAGCAGCAATCACTCCATACGTTCGCTCGACTTGGCAAGATCACTTGTTTCTAATAACATTCTACCGCTTGACGCGCAGCAACAACACTTCTATGGATTCACAACGTAGACACCCTTTTTCTTCCTCTTTTGTCTGCCGCAAAAACATACCATGGTTGCTGCAGTGACGATGACGGTGACTCCGACGACGCATACCACAACAACGATGATCAAGCTGTGAAGAAAGCAAACATTCGTTTTGTTTGTTTCTTTATGCAGCGATTTCTGATCACCACCCTGTGATCCATAAACGTTCATACGTTATCATATCCATGTAGATTAACCTCGAACTTAAGATTTCAAAGAAACAAACACAGAGCCACTGAGTTTCAAACAGGAAACTGAGTCATGTTTTACATTAATGAGCCCAAACCTGAGAAATGTTGACAAGCAGCTGCTATAAAGCGCAGGGATAAAAAATGAGACACAAAATACAAAATAAATGATTCTTGTTTAGCCATTACACATAGACTGACGAAGGCATTTTTTATTTATTACATAAATAACACTTTCTTGTCTTTTCCGGATAATACAGTAAGTTCTTACTTCCATCACAAAACGATTTGCAATTTTACTTGACACATAGAAAAGTTTGAAACGACCTTGTTTGGAACAAGACAGTTTTTACTGTTCATCTGACTAAAGCCAACTATCTTTTCACAAGATTCCATTTCGGTTTTAGAAACATCGGTCTCACAACACCTGACCTACTACAGTAGGTAAGCTGCCTTGCCATGTTTGTTTGTGGGTCCAAACTACGCGTTCTTTGTGCCAGTATAGTCACCGATTATGAAAGTAAATTGCATGATACTCAAAACGGCACGTTAAGTGAATAAAGAGAGAACAATTTTCGATAATTTTATAATTTTTAATATCAGAAATTTATTTCAAACTTTCCTACTGTGGTGACTCGAAGAAAACTTTCATTTGAGTTGAATGTAGTAACTTAAAATTGAGGAAATGTTTTAGGTTTAACGTAATTTCCAACTATCCTCTTTGCACGGCCAAGACCAACAAAAGAAAGCTCCAAAAGGCTTATTCCATATTTTTCAGAACGGGCAACGATCCGAACTACCAACCACTATATGAATTAATTCATTAAACTTTTTTTGCACCTTGCAACAAAAGTTATTCCTAGATGCATATATTTCCATGAATTTGAACAAACTCCACATTAAAATTAAAATATACCACTAATGCAATGGTTGCACAGTATTGGTACTTATCTTGGTTATATTTGACGTGGTGTCTTTTTCATAGTTAAAGGCCACAAAGATGGCGGCAGGTAAATCAGTCACAGTTTATTGACGGGGAAACTAGTTTCGCGTTTTCCAAAGCATTATCAGTCCTTGTTAGGCACTCAGGGGTATTGAAAACAACGAGAGCGAAGGAAAAGTGTTTGATTGGTGAACTACCTGGCCATGTTTCAAGTCACTGAAAAGTAAAAGTGTTTGTCGAAGCTGGCTCCATTACGAAAAAGTCTGATTGCTTTTTTTGATATGTTTGTAACTTTTTCCAGTAGGTGTTATATATTTGTTTCTAGCTGGTAAAGAAAAGTACAAAGGAATTTATCAGCATAGACAAACATAAACATCATTTGCTCAAGGTCGTATCTGTATTCTCAAAATGAACAAATTTATACGAATTTAACTTTTTATTCAGGTGCTTTATATCAACGACAAAATTATTTATTCAGTTGTCTGCAGAAAGAACCTCTGAGTTTCAGTGTTTGCTAATCGTGAGCTCTATTCAGAAACCTACAGAGGCATTGGATCCGTTTTGGAACAGATATCATAACATCACAAAGTTTGCATGCTTCGACAATAACTTTGTTTGCTTTGAATTTTGCTTATGCCAAATTATTATTCTTTGGTACCTCTGCAAAAGTATCATTCTAAATTAAAAAAAATTATTTGCATCGAAGTTGATTTCCAAATATTGGTTATTTGCTTCTTTTCACCTCAGTGTCAGGTTACAACGATTTCCCTTAAGCAAACTTGTTTCCAACCTGGCATATTGCTTGTTTGTAGTGTTCCGAGCAGCCAAAACGCTCGTTATCAGCTCTTACGATAAGTCAACAAAAGATGAAGCTTTGTTTTCAATAATTTTATTTCCACCTATTTTTGACAGGTTTAGAGTTTACTTGGTATATTCGCGTTGTTAAGTTAATTCCATTTTTTTGATGTGGTGTAAGAGTTACGGCTTGTGCTACAGGATGACGGAAGCTATATTCTAACAAGCTCATTTTTGAGAAAGGTTGCTCAAATAAATCAATTGCAAATTCAGAGAAACCAACGAACTCACTTTCTGGCTGCTGCTGTTTCAGCCCCCACAGGTGAAGTAACCGGTCCTGTATTATCAGTTGAATTGTTTTGATTCCTAATTGTGTCACCAGTTGTCGTTGTTTTTGATAGTGACGTGTTTTCCGAACTGGTTGAAACAGTTCTTTCTGTTTCAATTGCTTGCAACTTGCTTTTTGAAGACTTAGACACAGGCGGTGCGCCGTTATTGATGCTGGAAATTGTTCTTGGCAACAAGTGTATACTCTGTGTGAGGATATTGGTGGCAGTGCTTTTCTGTGAGACAGTTGCTAATTGAGTGTAACTGTTGTCTGAATCGAGAGTCAAACCCATGATTGCAGACGTTGAAGCTTCAGACAGACCCACTTTGGTTTGAACAGGGCAGAAGCTTGAATTGGCAACGCAAAAAGGAGATTGGACGTCGGCACAGCAATGGGGTGAGCTTCTGAAGCACAGGGTGTTGCCACAGGGTTCCTTGTAAACGCAGCTTCTTTCGCTCACAGCGCAGTACTTCGTCGGTCCAGCCTCACAACAATACGGACGGACGCGATCGCACGTATTAAGTCCGCAGAGGGATGCAGGCGGACAAGTAGCACTGTTGAGCAAGCAGAAGGGCCCAGATGGGGCTCGGCAGCACTTGGGCCTCCAAGACGGACAAGGTGCGTTTCCGCACAGATAAGGTTGGCATGCTTCCCTGCTTGTTGTGCAGTATGTCTTTGGCGAGGTATGGCAGCAGAAGGGCTTGGTAGCGTTACACAGCGATTCGCCACACGGCACGTTCGCGAAACTCTTTTTGCGCGCACTTGCCGATATATTAAAATCACGCAAGGAAGTTACCGGGTTTGCTTTTGCGGTGACAAGCGCGCTGAAACTCTCCCTAGTCGCTGAAACGTCGGTGATTGGGTGGTGCATTGCTGCTCCACTGGACTGAACTAAACTTGTCACTCTTGTGTCAGTTGCTGCACGTATCACGTTTCCAGCAGTTCGCGATGTTTGCGTTGGAGCGCTTAAAGCGCATTGTAGTTCGGTCTCAGTGCAGAAATATTTTCCTCCGACATGACAACAGTGAGGTCGGGATTTGAAGCAGGCTGTTAATACGCAGTCTCTTCTGAAAACGCAGCTCCTCTTGCTGACTGCACAGTAGGGCGGCACACCTTTTTCACAGCAGAAGGGTGTGGCTGGAGAGCATTTCATCTGACCACACAATTGTCCTAAAAATAAATGATTTATTTACCGATGGAAAATTCGAAAATGCGATAAGATGACTAGTTATGAAGTACCTCAGGCTTTTGTGTATTGGGCGGAAATTGCTGGTCCAGTAAAATGGGGTTTTACAGGGCAAATAAACCTCTGATTTATCAGCATATTGGAGCTGTTTTGTGGTTCACCACTGGCTCCAATATTGCACAGGAGAAGAGGAAACAAGTTGAAACCAGTTTCACCTAAGCTAAAAACGATTTGGCTAAAGCGACGTTTACTGCGGTCAGCCAAGCAGGAGCTGATACCGACACCATCATTGCCTACCCTGGAAGCAAGTTGGGAAGTTGATTGAAAACAGGGACCAAATTTCCTCTAAAATTGGGGGGTCAAACATTGTGTGGTACACATGTTATTGTCCATATCACACAAATATAATATTGTTGTTCGCGTTTCGATGGCGTCACCATATTCACTCAACCGTAGTACGACCTATTTCTAAAATTGGCAAAATGGGAAGCAAATTGTGGAAATATTTTGAACCATGGCCCAACTGCTCCCCTGGCTACGTCCATGGTGTTATAGCAATTGCATAGTACTGGGCTAGTACTTGACAACTGTGATAATCAATTCAAATTTGGTCAGGTCCGAAATAAAACCTACTGCTACTTAAAACCACAAGATTATCAAAACCACTGATTCTCACTAGAACCATGATCCAATAGACCACATAGATCACATCAAAAACACAAATATCGTTTGGAAAACTCAAGATCTTTTTAAAAATACTAGCAGTGTAAACCTTGTTCTGTATATTGCAGGCTACAGACCAGGGCAGGTATTCGACCCACAAGAACATGACACGAATCAATCACATGATTGAGCAGCGTTTATGTACACACCGATTCGGTTAATTCAAATTAACCAACACAATTACCAACAGTCATGATAATTCAGTTTGCACAGTAAATCTTCACGCTGTGTCTATAAGTAATCCAATGTTATTGTCCTTTTTCTTATTTATTCCCCAGCTTTATACTGTGGGTTTTCAAAAGTAATGTAACCACGAGATTTGTACAACTACAATATATTGATCACAAAAATATCGGGGGGACTAAAGATATTGTGTCCTCCTTGTCGTGTCCCCCCTTCCTTTCTGAAACTCGGTCCTGATTAAAAACTTCCCGGTGCAGTCTTGTGACTTCGATGTTTTGCCAAAGCTGTTGTGCATACCAATGTACTATCTTTTTTCGCCTCTTGAAACAATTGTACATTGATTAAACGAACTTTCTCGAAGAACTGGGGTCGTCCTTTGAGTCAACGGTGAAGCGAACTTGGTCAAAGTTGTTCTTGCGCATGTGAACTACAGGATTATTGTTTCAATTTTCGTTGAACCTGTGAACTTACGTTGTTATGTCATTGTACATTCTTCTTTTACAGCGCGCCTGACACGAGATTCCGGTCACAAAAACGTCACGTGTTTTCTATGTCGGAATCCAGTCAAGTTGCGAATAGAGAAAGCTCATCGTTCAAGAACATTCCGCACGGTTACGTCCTAACTATATGTTTCCCGCCTGGTCGCAGCCCTATGGTCCAACACGTCAATGGAGAAGTTATCTTTTAAAACTCTCGAGTCTTTTTCTCCAGCGGACTCTTGGAAAGTAATGGGAAAACGAAACTATGTTACACGGCGCAAAAACTTTAAAATATGTCGGCATGCTGTCATTTTATTTCGTGAAATGTGAACGTGATATATCGCACGTTATTCGCTTCTTCTCCTACTTCATTTTCAACGTAAACCTATGTTCAATTACAAGTGCGTCACACAGTTAACTTCTAACAACTTAGTTACACAATGAAAGATAAAAACTCAAAGGGATCCGACACGTTATCAGCATGCTAAAATTACACCAGCTGTACCAGGAAAATGCTCTCCGATAGGAATGTTACAAAGGAAGAGTACATACTGTATAGGTCTTAGCCGTAGCACTTTTCGCAGTTTTAAAATTCCTACAGAAGCAATTTGTTTACGTGTTGCTTTCGGAAGTGACTGTAACAAGTAAACTTCTTTTATGTCACAAAGTGCGTTTTTGGCGTAAACATTTTTTCATCCGCTCAACACTGTTACTTCAAAACCTGTTCATCTAAACATATTTTACGAGAAGTGAATTGATAGATGCTTAGTCACAGGTACCCGCCGGTGCATGTTGCATGTGAAGCCAAAGTTTCGCAGAAAAATGTAATTGTTTTTTCAGTGAGCATTGAGAAAAATTGCAGTTCAGTGTGGATTTACACCGAACCATACACAGTTACTCTAAATCTAAACCTTCCAGGGTCCATATCGTCGCACTCTCATCTTTTTATGTAAATTTACTTCTGCATTTTTGAAAATATCACAACGGACCTGCCGCATTGAAAAAATTATCTCCAAATATAACTTGAAGAAGAGGTTTAAGCCAAAGGTAGTAAATCTTCAAACATATGGCATGAGCTAACTTTCAATTCATCAAAAGTTTTAGGCAAATTATATAATGGATAATCCCATTTTTAAAAAACTTGCTAATCCTCGAGAGATGGTGTAAAAATTCTGAACAGTGAGAATAGAATAAAAAGGCATTAATACCGGCAGCAATACTGTTGCAGGTATTTTGAAACCAAAATGAAATATTGTATAATTTCTTTTTACCTGCGAATATTTTAATGCTTACGTTTCACGCAGACAATGCGTCTTGAATTTCGAATGAATTTATACGTTCTTGCTTGAAATCCATCGAGTGTTTTTTTAACATTATTGTTTAAATTATTTAAAAATCCGTAACGCTCAAGTTTAAAGCCGATAAGCATTGTAACTTGATTGTTTAATATAATTGAACAATATTAGTGTACTGCATTCAAGAGAAATCAAGCTGTTTGTTGTTGATCTCGCATATTTCATTTTTATTACCTAATATTTCCACGCATTTGAAGCGTTCTATACAGGCTGTGTACAGTTTGTTCAGAGAAACAATGACTCGTGATGAAGCCTTTAGATCAAGGATGGGGAACCTGCGGCCCGTGGGCCAAATGTGACCCGCGTGAACATTTGATAAGGCCCGCATCGGAATTTTCATCACCCAATTTAGAGTACAAAATCGCGTCAAAACGAAGCTCCGTGATAAGCAGATACTTAAGGCAGCATGTCATAATAAGCCTCTAATCCTCGTATTAAGATAAAAGTAGTATTTTAGGTTAAAATCAATTGTTACTTCCGGCCCTCCACCGATAATCCACAATTTACGTGGCCCGGGATAGTAAATACAGTAGGTTTCCCACCTCTGCTTTATGTTCTGGAAAGTGTTGAGTACACGTGACTTTTTATTTGCGCAGATGGAAACAAAACGTTGGCGTTCTTTCAACTTGCAGATTGCTGGATATTTCATCGTGGTTTTCCAGTTACCTCACGCATTTACTATTTGCGCTTACCACTGTGGAAGCTCGGGGCATATTGCTGTAGAATGTGTTACGGGGTTTGTATACTCCCCCTATTTACTGTTTATTTCCCATTAAAATGTTTTTGGTTAAACAATGAGCTGAACATAGGGAGTGTGGTATGCGTCACCTACATACGTATCGACGAGCATGTTATGTAGTTGTTCCACAACCGCTGTGTAAAAACAACACACCAAAGCCGCACTTCAAACACACAGCTAAATTTGCCTGAAAGTATTTGTGCACAGTTTAAAACAGAAGCAAGTTGTGAATTTGCTGCTCAAAAGCCAGAAAAAATTGCTTCTAACTAAACACCGTTTTTCTCAAATGTTTTTACTGAGATATTGCCAGCGCATACAGAAACGCGCACTTGAATTATTTTCACAGTAATGTGGTCTGATTTGCAAAAATGGAGTATTGGGAAAAATACGGTTAACCAAATGTTTGTAGATAGAACAACAGTTTAACTGTCGTTTGAAGAAACCTTGGGTCAAATTTAATGGTTTCATTGCTTTAAGGGAAGTTCTAGTTTGTAGATCTAGTTTGTACCATAAAAATGTTCTCTTAGTCTTGTCTTTGCTACGTCATACCTGATATTTTTTAAAACAAACTCTATCACACTTTTCATGCAAACATATACAAGCTGAGTATCAAGCACCATACAATAGGGTGGTATCTGCTTATTTTGTTCAATTACAATACATTTTATTTTTGTCAGGGCATTATTGATTTAAACCAAATAGAAAGCGTCGATTTATGTTCGCAAAAACCTTTCATTTTGTTATTAATAGAAAACTTAAATTTTTTGTTATTTCAGAAACGCAAGAAGAAGCGTGCATAACAAGCTTACCTGCTGATTTTCTTGATGCCAAAAATGACAAAAGCATTCCAGCAAATAAGTTTAATTGAATTATCTGCATTTTTTCACTTTTAATGGCTGATAAAATTTGTTAATTATGGTTAATTGTAAACTTTCAGAAGAGAACATAACATGATTATACTTCAAACTCAAACACAAGGCGAACGCAGTAACACATATGTCAACTGCCAACAGATTCAAAGTGCTACACTAACTTGCACTTGCCCAAAGACACAATTAAGAATTGGTTTCAGCATTTTGGTTTCTTTTCGTGTAAACCCGGATGTTCGACATTTACATCAAAATTCTATCACTGGTTTCATTACCTCTATCAAGTCAATATGCCAAATAATCAAGTAGAAATGGTCACGACTATTTTACTTGAGAAATTCATATATAGAAAGATCTATAGCATTACGTTTTTAATGAAAAATAGATTCGAAAATATGAAGGATCTCTTGGTTTCATAATTGAAATATCAACTCAGCGCACTGCTGATGGCTTAATCCAAGTTTTTGAACGTACAAACATTTTTCAGGATCTGTTAGATGTAATCATGTACACTGTACTCTGTTGCTCTTGATTTATATTGCTTGCTTGCTGCTGTTAATAAAAGTCATAAAGGCTGTTGCTTGTTCTTAAATTCTTAAATATGATTGGAATTGATCTGAACTGAGAAAAGAATGATTTCTTGAATCGCACATAATTTAGCCTAGGCGTTTTGGGTTGGGACTGAAAAAGGGCAAAAAAGCCTTTTTGTTACAGCACTGACGCAAAAAATTCTAAATGATTTTATATAGTGTCAGAATAAACTTTTTAAAATGGGAAGATCACAATGCAAATCAAAGATTTATGTCATCACCACTCTTCCTTTAGTAATTTAAATATTCTAAACTTTTGATAGCTTGCAGAAACCTTGTTCATACCTCTTCGCTCTAGCATTACAAACTCATGCCATCCGTGCTATAAATTGCGTGCAATGAACTTATACACGATTTCAGATGAAACGTGCTTTCACTCAAACAACACCGGTTGTTTATGGATGACAAATTGCATGAAAGCCTTCATGGCTGTCCACGAAAGACGATCTTGCGTATGCATTACGTCTAAACATCTGAACCAGACTAGACCCTTGAGTGTGATCTGCAGTGTTTAAATCTGGCCAACGTTTGCGTCACGTCTCTTCTTCAGCGAATTTACGATTTGTATGACGTTCGTCTGGTATTAATTAAGAGATATTCCAACTTTTGATCATTTTTTCCTTGCATCTATTTTCTTGCATTTGACTGATTGTAGACTTTGCACATAATGGCTGTTACTGTTAAAATTTCATTTGTTGATTGACAGGTTGATTCATTCTACATAGCTCATCAAAGTTTCAGTGTTCAGCATGAGTCTTTCTATAACGAAGTTTAAACACATTGTGATGGTGTGAGGGCTAAGCTTTTCGACAGTGGAATATAAAAGTAATTTAAGTAAAACGTGTATTGCTGCAATCAAAAAGTTCTGGTGCGCAAATTTCATTTGTTTCTCATTTTGCTAAGGAGATTTCACGTAGTGGAATTCGTTAAGCTCATCAAGCTGCACCAATTCGTTGTGGCAAGACAAGCAGTGAAATACCAAGTGAGCAGTGTTTAGCAGAAATATGTGCTCTATCCAGTGTTGCAAACAATTCTGATGATATTGGACAAACATACAATGAAGGTTTTTATCCAAAATATAGATGCAACAGCAGCGCAGCCACGACGACCAAAACCTCGGGTCTCAGCATAAGAGAGGGAGGCTGTCAAACCAAGGATAATGATGTCATGGTCATCGGCATTCGTGCGACAACGCAATGGCAAGCACACTTGCAACATGCTTTGTTCATCTTCTCGCCTCTTGGCGACGCAGAAGCTTTTTCTGTGTTGTGCAGACTGATGGCTTGACAGTAACTAAAAAACATTTTAGACCGCTCAAGTCTCAACCAAAAGAATCAAAACAATCGGAGATCACCAACGGCAGCTTGCATTCCAAGTTGCGCAGCAAACCAATCGAACGGTGTTTTGTGGATTAGTGCCGTGTGCATTGAATTGTCATGCCAGAGTCTGCATTCTTCGTTAACGTGTGGAAAACATCTGCCCTGATGACGTTCTTCACGAAGCTATTACATCAAACAAGACGTAGCATGCTTCGTGCAATGGTTTCGCTTGAAATAAAACAGCAAATTAAACTTCTCTTGACCTGTTGGTGGCTCAAACCATTTCCGTTCTGTCGGACGGTTTTGTTGCTGGGTAAGTAAAAAATGCCACATTAATAATAACTTATATTTAGGTGGAGATGCTTTTTGGCCATTGCATTCTCGATACATTTGCAATGAATGTGTTTTTCGCAGTCACTTTGGAGGCTTTTAACGCCATTGAAGTAACAACAGGTTTAATTGAACAGAATGTTTAAAACCTGACGATATTGATAACGTTTACACAGGTTTCAGGTCGCTGTTTTTGTCCCTAAATGTTATTTTGAAGGATTAACATTTTTTCTGTTTTCGCTGCGAATCCGACCAGGAAATGACAGATGAGTCCAGACTAGAGACAGACTTTAGCTTGAAAAGAGAAATACAGTTAACGTACTGTAAGCGTATAAAAATCAGAAGAGCCTTAACTTCAGGCTTGCTATCCAAAATTCCCCTGGGTTGGCGTGAACATGTTAATTTTCAGGCATTAGCTCTAAAGTGAAGTGTCCCTCGGTTTGTGGATAAATCCACAAGTTGTTCATTGAAAAAAATAGATCATAATTCGCATTGTCATTGATGAAATTTTGAAACCAAATTTTCATTTCACAGGTATCAGTGCAGCAAAGTAGTGACCACGCCACAGTGGGTTATAATGCCGGCCAACGCTTTCGTAAACAAATTGATTTTCGCACTGTTCGCGAAAGCCCATACAGAGCAGATGAGTGCTTCTGAGCATTACTTCAGTCTTAGTGAAAAACTTTCTAACCCATTAACGTTAATATTGAACAAACGTTTCGCACTAAATGGTAGCCTTTAACACGCATCAGTTGCATATCTTTCATGTATGCAACAGCTTTATTGCATCTCTTTCATTTATGCAACACTTCATAATTCATAGGTAAGAAAACACAGGCAAGGAGAAGCGGAAGTTTATGATAAAACTGTCAACGGAAACCTGCCATTTCATTTCGTAGTATTTCTGGTAAGTTTGATATGCCTTCTGATATTTAAAAGGTCAAATATTTTTGTTGCAGAGTCATCTACCTTAGCGATATCCGTGGGACGTGGCCAAGCGAAAAAGTGCTTCGCAAAAGTTGCATGGCATAAATTCAATTCCCTGTGCAGTGTTTGTTTGTGAATATAATGAAATAATGAACTGCTGATTATACAGGGTGTCCCAGAAGTCGCGCACCAGGCAGATTTTTATGACAATACATATAAAACATAAAAACCAATTTAACTCTTTCTTGTATTGTTAGTTTTTCACCCATGTCTAATCAAGTCTGAAACATAAAAAACAAATTTTTAGATGGTGCGCGACTTGAAACATAAAAAAACAAATTACTATTAGGTGCGCGACTTTTGGGACACCTTATATAAACCTATACATCTGGTCTGCTGTCGCGTAAGGAGTAAGCAAAAACGAAAATGAGTCCACGCACCGCTTTCATTCGCATGGCCATATGCCTGTCTTGTAAAAGTATGTATTTGTAAAATCGAAATTAACAAAAAAACTCCGGTAAATTTTTCAAAAAGTTTATTAAAGAACGGAATTGGAATATCCAGATTTATTTCCTTGTTAAAATAAACACCAGGAAACATTTTGGACGTCGTTTACCTTGCGCTGATACAAACTCGGCCAACCTTTCAACAACGTGTAATCTTCAAAAAAAACCTGGCCGGTATTGCAGAGAGAGGAATTTCACTTAAATGTACAAAACTCTTTATAATTCTGACTAATTGAACTTCATCTCGTTTCTGCGAAACATTCAGAAAACTCGCTATAAGGATTGTGGTTATTGCCAGTTAACTCATTGTTCATTTTCAAACTATATGTGGTTTATTTATTTGTGAATTTTAGCTAACAATGAGTGGGCTCACTAATTACATAAAAAGTGCATGGAGGCCATACATCAGACAATGGATGAAAAACAGCAAACCGCATTTTTTTCCTGAAAACTACCTGCAAAAGAAACAAACCGAAAATAGCGTTTTGTTTCCCTCTTAATGCATTAATCACTGCAAAACTCAAAGACTGATTCATGGTCGTAGCGAGTTTCTCGATTCAAGGGATGAGAGTTGCTGTACACGTCACTAGCACTTATCAGCGTCATATCGGGTCCCCTCACCTCAGCAACGTGTTGTGCGAAGTAACTTGACCGTAAATCGTGAGTGGAAGAATTGTTTTGGAAGGCTGCTGTGGGTAAAACTGAATTCACTCGCAAGACGTCATACTTACTGGCTTACGACTGTTGTGTTTAAGTACAATTCTGACGTCAAACACTTCATTGCAAGTGTCGCACAGTACATCTCGCATACATCTCGTAATTTCCACCTAGCTGCTTTTTTGTAACTAAAAACGTTTTTTGTGAATAAAAGTTTCATATATTCCGAACTGTTTTTTGCGTTTTTAGAGAATAGCAATCTCGCAAAAAATTCGACATCCAGCAATTATACGTTTCTAAATTTTGTGCAGGTTAGCCATACGTTGTTATCTCAGAAATTACATCGTAATGAGGTGATGTTACAAAAAACTCAAGAATATGTGCCAAATAACTTATTTCCCACATTATTTAACAGATTAAATTCTAACCAATTTTTATACGAAGCAACCTTACCAGAAATAAAGATCAATCGATGATTTATATGCTGACTGACTTAAGCGACAAAAGCTCTGAAAGACATGCAGTAATATTCCCTTTAGGTCATAAATTTCAGTGGAAATTATTTTGGCCAGCGGATCGATGTCATGAGAAAAATCTAGCTGGCACAAAAATGTTTCTAGAAATTGGTAATTGAAGTTAACTCATAGCGAATAGCGAATCGATTCACAAAATTCAGTGGAGAGGACTGTGCAGTTTTACAGTACAAAGCAGCTAATCGGGTTTGCCAAGAAAACTTAAAACCGGTCCTTGATGAAGTGATAGGTGACTCCCAAGATGAATTCACGTTGGTGTCATTGAATGTTTTTTCGCTTGCATGTTGAAAAGTCATCCACAGTAATGTACATCACCGCATTACTCAAATTTTAATCAAAAACTATCCCGCCGACATATTCTAACTTATATATGACTTCTTGATTTGATTAGGTTACCTTTCGTTTGCTCCAAAATTACACTACTGCCTTAATTTCTGCCTCAAACGGCAAACAAATCGTAAGCCTGTAGCCCACGTTTGCTGCTAGCCCTCTTCATCTTTTTAAAGTAGAGCATTTGTTGCTGTTCTATTAAAATTTTTGTCTTACAAATGAAGTTTAAATCAACAGCGTTCAGCCTTATGTTGGGCATTGCACCACTGAAACAGGAAGAGCGTCATCACTCTCTTGGCCAATTTCACAGTTTGTCCACATGCTCGTATTCCGAATCCCACGACAAGCACATTACGCCAAGAACCCAAACATTACTCCCCCCATTAGACTGAGCCATCGTCTTCTTCCAGATTTGCGTGTCAGTTGCAAAGTGGCAATTGCAAAAGGAAGCTTTAAGTAAACTTCCTGAGAAGAACGCAAGAAGTTTTCTTTAATTTGCAAGAAAGCACAACACCTCCTTTTCTGCGTAATGTACGGGTTGTCCCGCATGTAACACCACATATTCATTTGAAAGTGACTACGTTCCTCAATTCATTATCCACAAAACGTTGATGATTGAAGCCAAAAAGTAATTTTCAAATAGTTTCGAAATGCGCTACCACCAATCTGGCGCCCGTAGATTTCATGCAATATATCCCTTTAGTGTGAATAAGAAATTAATTCATGTTGAATACTTTGAACGTGATCATAGGATAATATCTTCAAGCAAAAGTTATGAAGATGTCATGAAGTAATCAGACATCAAGCAACCAGTCTATGATCTCGTTTAAATGAGCCTATCAAACTTCTTCTGTAACTGAAACTGTTTTTCAAAACTGCAAACAGGATTTCATAGAACACGTTATGCAACAGTGTGTCGCAAACTGATGAATACAAATAATAACCATCAGGCCCGTAACCAGGGGTGGATCAGGGGGGTTTGCAAAATTTTTCGTCCCCCCTGAAAAATGTGTTGCGCATAGTTGAAAACAATTGGACATAGTTTAAAAAATGTGGGCCCCTCTGAGAAAACTCTTCGCAACCCCTGGTGACCCAAGCTGGGTCACGGGCCTGATCAAGCATGACTGAGTTAGAGGTTCAGGTGATGTGCGAAAGGCAATCAGCACCAAAACGTCGATTGTTAAATACTGCCTGCAGCGCACAACATTGCAGCCGCTGTTTCATTGGGAAAACACTGTGATAAGAATGTTGAAACTGTGACAAAAAAAATGGCACATTGACCACCAAATCATTGTTCAGAAGGCGCGTAGTGCCATCCTGTAAAAATCATTGACTGCGCTTAAACTCTATTCATCGTGTAAGAACACACTCTGCAAACCAAAGCAATGTTTATTGTGGTTTTCACGCAACAAACACACGGTTAAAAATAGAAAGCTTTTGTCTGCTCGCAAAGATGAACGTTACATCCCAAGTTAGTTTCTGCAATTTTTGCACTTTTCGTCTTATAATAAAGCTTCAAGACAGCAGTGCGAATATTTACCAAGAAGAGCAAGTTTCAGAAGATCCACAGTTGTGAAAAAAACCCGTGATGATAACACGAAAAGTTCTAAATTCTAAAAATTCCTCGAAAGTGCAAATAGTTAAATCACTAAAGAGTTGTTGATACCAAACGTGTTCAACATTTTCACATGATTTTAGTGTTTAACTAATTTTTGGGCGGTTTGAAAGCAGTTAAACTTGCCCGCTCTCTTCTACATATGCAGAGGCTCTCAGCATCACAAACCGCAAAAATAATGATTTGGTTGATAGTTTACATTGATCAAGATTGAAAATTTATTGCATTTGAAAACCACTGTTTAATCTGGCATCTACAATACACAAAGAACTAGCAAAGCTAAAAGTTTTGACGACATTTGCAAGCATTTATTGGGGAACATTCTAAGCCTACAGGCAAAAGACTAAGTAAGTGATTCTCAACAAGCGTTCAGTGAACGTAAAGCAATGGGTACACTAGTTTTGTCGCCCTCTTTAATGGCAATGCTGGTCAACAGCAATTTCGTATCAGGTAAAATAGCCATTGCACTGCAAAGGTGATTTCAGCTTGCTGATTGTGAATCTGAAGTCAGAAGTTTACCATCACCTCAAGTTTTCAAGATATTTGGTTTCATTTTCACAGTCGGTGGTCCACAAAAAAAATCAGCGCGCTTAGCGGAAACAAGAAACAAGTAAAATTGCATTTGGAACCACTTGGCCAGTTAAAGTCACGTGACCAGCACGGACATTGAAAAGTTCGCTCGAAAATGAAAGCAAAAACACAAAATACAAACAGCAAGAAATCGCGTAAAACGTTAAAGCTATGTGGTTCTAGCTTTCGCAGCAGTAAACTAAAGATATTTCGGTTTAGCTATGTTCTTATTTGTGAAAACAAATGTGGTTGTGGCGCAAGGGATGACTAGGATTTTGAATTGCGACGTTATTATCTTTTGCATTTCCTGCACGATCGGAATAGCTGTAGAGAAATAAGGAAACTCGTCAACGCAGCTCCGGTTTGACATTCCCGTCTTGAACCAAGGTAGAACATTATGTGAAAAGATAGCACTCCTTTATCTATTGATACGAGGCCTTGCAAATTTATTTTTATCAATTCACAGAAGTAGATTTATTGTGAAATAAAAAGGTACTTTTTTGTTCATATTTAGGAGAAAAAGTTTAGTGGCGTATTTTAATAGCTGCTGGGTTTACTTCAGAATGCTTGCAATTGGGTTAAAGTTGTGTAAATTTTACGCATGACCTGACGAAATTTCATTCGTCATAAACTTGTGAGGCGATCTTAAGTGTTCACCTTAGTCGATAATGAAGATTATCTGTTTACTGTCACCAAACCTATTCAATTCCAAACACCATTCGCCTCCTGTATTCAAGTTGACGAGAGGTTCACAATTGGCTATTGAAATTTCGAAAGAGAAACCTCGGGTGAACAATTGGTCAACCACGAAGTGCTGCTTTTGGTGAGGTTTTGCAGCACTGTGCCTGCTTGGTGATATCCGGTTTGGTGCAAAGAGGAAAAAGAATCCTTCAAACCCACAATGAATTTGCAGAGCACCGATCACGTAATTAAGTTTTTCGATAGCACTAGTGAATGTATGTTACTTTGTTGCCTCCTGACATGACATCCTCAGCACCCAAAAAATCTATCAGTCGGACTTCGACGGGTTCTCTGGCTGGTGCTCCATGATTCTTGCTGGAAATTCATCACAGTGATAACTTTTTTCGACAAACGCTTTCAAACTTTTTGTCTTGGCTTTGAACGACGACGTGTCTGCAAGAAAGTACAAAGTAAAGAAGACAATCGTCTGACCACGTTACAGCGCGTCAACTCATACACACCCAAGCATTTACAACGTATTTTCCTCTCTTATTTTTCAGATCGCCGTAGAAGCAGGCCAAAAAGATTGCAATCAAAATGAAGATGGCAGCTGCACTTGACACCCCTGCGATCAATCCAACGCTGCAAAAAAGCAATATAAAAATGAGCACATTAAAATTAAGCAGGTTGAAAAAGTGCGTCGGTGGCGTGCTTGTAACGAAAGGTTGGAGGTGCGAGACGGAGCTTCTGGCGGGGCGAATTTTTTGTCAAAGTGCTGTTGATACTGCTTTATCTATCCAATTACAGGTTTAGTTACCAGGTGCATGATGTAGTTTTAGGGCAGTTGTCGCGTAGGCCTGCTTCATTTTTTAATAAAAGGAAAGTAGCTCTACTACTGGACTAACGCAGATCGTACCTCACCTGTTACAACCACTACAAACACTTTTTCGCAACCTTCCCTTGTGATTTTATGCAATAGAAAAGCAATTCATACTTGCGGCACAAAAATGTTTTTGTGTAAGTTGTGCAGAGTGCAAAACCACTAGAAACCGCTAGTCTAATCACCTGCTGTTGTTATAAAACACCAAGTTTGTGGTCGCCTGTGCTGCAAAAATGTGCATTTGGGCTTAGAATTGTTACGCTCATAGACAAGCACAGAATGCAACAGTTCACTGTGTATGAGTTTGACGTGATCAAACTTTGATTGGATTTACCATAGCACGCAACACTCATTTGTTGGTAACACAGGTTAGGCCCTACATTTTGTTGTGCTCATAAATATATGTTTTAAACATATAAAAACAAAAATCTTTCCCCCTATAAACGTATATTGCCCCTCCCAAACTCTAAAGCCTGGCTACGGGCCTGTGGTAACGTAATACTGACGTTTTAATCATCAAATTATGAGAACAAAAATTTTAAAAACTCAGGCAGACAAAAACGGGACTGGTTTATGTGCAAAACAAAATCTAGACAATACGACGTTTCAAGGGTCAGTATTTTCTTGTTCTATACTCTTGCGTTTCGATTGATACCGTAAATAACTTACTTTGACGAAGCCAAAGCTGCAGCAGGAACTGCTTCAGCGTCTGTAGTCATGTTGGGTCGGTTCCCTGTGGTAGCGTCTTGGACGAATGCTGTTGTTGTTGGTATGTCGTCTTCTCCCTGAACTCCTGGTGCGTCCTTCCCTCTTTGCGTCGTAGACTCATCTTTTACTGTTGTCAAACTCGAGGTTGTCTCACTTGTTACTTCCACAGACGTTTGAGTAGATGTTGATTTTGGGATGTCAATCGCGGCATCATCCGCGTGTGAAGCTGGAGGACTTACATCAATATCAGTGGAAGAACGCATAGCTGAAGTCGGTTCTGTGGTGAAAGTTTGCGATGAAAAAGCGGTTCCTCGACTGGTGCTATACATCGATGATGCGTCTTGTTGAATTTGAGGATTTGTCGTTGTTTGAGAATGATCACTGCCAGTAGTTCTTTTGAAGCTACTTGTGCTCGCACTCGAGGGGTCAGGTAACGAGTGGCCAGAAGGCATTGAAGTAAGATTTCTGGATGAATACGATGAAACATCCACCATGGTGCTACTGGTGGCGGGATTAGTTGCACTGTGCGTAGCTTTTGACGTAGCTGTTTCAGGTAGTTTTCCGTCCGTAGTTGAATCTGTTGCATTCTGGATGTTGGTGGTTTGATTTAAATTCTGTTGTAAACCTGTGGTTAAATATTCCGCTTGAGAAGAAAACACCGAAAGAGTTGTTTCCGTTGCATTCAATGAACTGGTCACTTCACTAGCATTGGCAGTAACAAAATACTTGGATTTGGAGCCTAACGTCGCATCCGATGAAGTTGCAACTGCTCCTCCGATACTGGCTGAATCGGTCGATAAACTTATTGTGGAGAAAGGTGTCGAAGTAGTTCGTGGTTGCCGGGCTGTCGTACTCGTGCTGAAGTTTACAAGAAACTTAGGTGATTTTGATGGTGCCGAAGATGTTTGTTTAGTGAAATAGAAAGGAATACTTGTGCTGTTTCTACTAAATTCTGTTTTTGCTGACCCACTTGTTAAACGCTCTGAACTGGATGAAATTCTTGTCAAATGTGATACACCACTGACGATTGAGTTCATGACAGTAGTAATTGCTTTTGAAAGAGCAAAAGTAGTCTGTGTTGCATCCGGGACACTAACTGGTGTACTCGTTTTGTCAATTTCCTCGGTATAGTTTTCGCGAGTACCAACGGTCGAAGGTTCTTCTGTAGAGTTACGGTTAAAAAAAAATTGGTCCTTTGTTGGAAGTAGTGACTCATTTGCCACAGTCCTGCTGGTGGAAAAAAAGAAGTCAGGATTCACGGGTGCAGAGGCGTTCGAAACAGAAGTCGCTGCTTCGGTTGTGCCTGCTGAACTTCCACTGCTTAATTGATCGCTGGCGGGAGATCGCGTTGCGTTGACAGATCCTTCAGTTGAATGTGATCTCCCTGTCCAGACAATTTTGTCAGTTGCAGTAGAGTACCCACTAACCACTGTCGATAGGTTCAGGGCAGGTGATGTTGCTGTCGTTTCGCGACCAGTTGAGTATTTTTCTTCGCTATCCCCGGTGCTTGAAGTCGTGTAATTGATAATACCTGCGTCGCTGGAAGGCGCTGATGAACTTGAGTCTTGTGTGAAAAGCAGTAGCCCAACGTTAGAAGAGCTGCTACTCGTGACTACATATTTGGATTTCGCAGTCGTTCTTGTATCTGAGGCTGTATGTGTGGTATACGAAGCGCTTGATTTTTCTGTCAGAGGTTTGCTTGTATCATTGGTAAAATTTTCATCAGAGGAGAAACTTGGTAATGGTTCAGTCATTCTCCCTGTGCTAAAAGTGCTTGAAATAATAAAAAAATTCCTGGTGCTAGATGCAAAAGGCGTGGAACTTTCAGCTTTTTCTTTCTTAAAGAAAGTACTGCTAATTTTTCCGACATCGGTGGTTGAAGGTCGTGGACCGGTATTTGTTAAAATATTGGAAATTTCCTTTCTAGTCTGAACTTGATTGAGCACAGTTGATGAATGGTCGCCAAAATCTTGTGTACCCACTGAAGATGACAATGAACTCTCGCTGGTTGATGTCAATGAAACCTTCTCATGCGTAGCAATGAAGTTAGATGTACTCGTGAAAGAACTGGAAGGGACGTAAGTATAAGCGGTGTTCGTAATTGTTCCATTCGGAAATGGTAAAGAATTCGACATGGGGTTATCACTCCCAGACACCATGTCAACGTTTGCTGAGTTAGATGTAATGGCATGCGTTGGTTCGGTTAAGGTGGGTTGATTTCCAGATGCCGCACCAGATTCATTTTTGGATCTGTTTGCATGGCTTGATGCCGTGTTGGTTTCTGAAATTTTGGTAAAATGCTTGGAAAATAACAATCGGCCTACCTGCGTGCCAGTGGTAAAGTTTGGGAGTGTGGTATCCACCTCTGTTCTCATATGGCTTCCAGCAGGCTTCGTAGATGTGTATGAGGAAATTATTACAGTAGTTGCCTTTGTTGTTGCAAGTGGGTTTGTTGATGCTGCTGCGGTTGTTCTTGTCCTCGTTGCTCCCGCTGCGGCAGTTGATGCTGTTGCTGTTGTTGATGGTGCAGTGGTAGTGGTTGCCGTTGTTATTGTTGGTGCTGTCGTTGTTGATGGTGCTGTGGTTGTTGCCATTGTTGTTGTTGTTGTTGTGGTGGTGGTTGTTGTTGTTGTTTTGGCCGTTGTTGATGGTGGTGGTGCTGCCATTGTTGAGGGTGTTGTAGTCGTTTGAGTTGTGAAAATGGTAGTTGTGACAGGACAAGCCAAAGCATCTTTGACGCAAAACGGAATTTTCGCGTAGGAACAACAATGAGGTCTACTTCTGAAGCACACTGTGTTACCACACGGCTCTTTATAAACACAGCTTCGGCTGCTGACAGCACAGTATTTTGTGGGTCCTGCCGCACAGCAGTATGGCTGGCTACGGCCACAAGCTTTTAGGCCACAAAGAGCCACCGTGGGAGGACAAACATTGCTGCTTGCTACACAAAACGAACCCATTGGATTTCTACAACATTTTGGGCGCGCCCTAGGACAGGGAACGTTTCCACATAGTTGCAGTGCGCACCCCGTTTCATTGACTGAGCAATAAGCACGATCGCCCTCTCGACAACAAAACGATTTATCTGGAGTGCAAATGTCTAAACCACATTGCACATTGGAAACAGTTGGATTAAAGCCAGTAGTATCGTCTATCTGCGTTGTAGTTGGAGCTGTAGTCGAAGGAATGACTGTCGTCACAGGTTGGGTTCTTTCGTATTCCACTAAAACTGTGGTTGTTTCAACTTCAGAATCATTGAGTGGGCAGCTTGCTTTGCTGTCTGTGCAAAAGCTCTTGCCTGCCACCTGGCAACAGTAGGGCTTTGTTTTGAAGCAATTATGCTTGCCACAAATTCTTCGGAAAACGCAACTCCGGCTGCTTATCGTGCAATAAAAGTTCTTGCCATTTTCGCAACAGTAGGGACGCAGAGGGTTGCATTTCGTCTTATCGCAAGCGAAAGTGTCCACGCAACTGAATTTCGACGCTGCGCAATAGTTAATTCCGTCAGCCTTGCAACAGTTCCTTGCCCAATAAGGACACCGCTTTTCGCCACACTTGCCGCTCCCAACACAGCTGCGCTGACTGAAGGTGCAGTACGCTGAGTCGCCTTCTCCACAGCAATAAGGTCTTAATCTCGTGCAAGAACTGTTCCCACATACTTCTGCAATGCATTCGGACGACGATCTGGCGCAGTACGCTGATCTTCCCCGACCACAACAGTGAGGTTTCAACACCGAGCAGGTGAAGATTCCGCATCTGGCTCTGCAGCTCCGTTCACTAACAGCGCAGTACGGGATGGACCCCTTTCGGCAGCAAAATGGGGTCGCCGCTGGGCAGACACGTCGACCACACGATTGTCCTAAAAATATAAAGAGTTCGTTGATGATCTCGGGTTCGGTAAAACAAAGCGTTACGTTATTTCAAAAAGTGTAGCTTCAAAAGTTTAAAGATGACTGACAATGTTACGGTTTCTAATTTTCCCTTAGGTCAATACCTTCAAGATATTTTGAAAAAGGAATCGGTAATGATAACACATTGAATTGTTTAAAAATTATTGCGGCAACTAAACTGTCGAAATCCTGGTCAGAAATAATAGGTTTTCTACTTAGCATTGGAAAATACATGGAGCGTGCGTTTCAGGGTTTGAGTAAAGAAATAACCGAACAGAAAATGCCTGAGATGTGCAGCACTGTGGTTCGCGGTGAAGCAAAATTGTGAATCTTTCGGCTTTTTCACGAGAAACTTTATGTTTTGGAAATTCACTTACAATAGACCAGTTATGCAAAAAGAACGCTTGTAGAATTCAAAAGGCAGAAAATTGAAACGTCTTTTTCATGCAAAAAGCAGTGAATCAGTTTGTAAGTCAGATTGTGAAATCTCAAGAAAACCATTTGTGGTTTACAAAGAAGAGCCGAATGACAAACGTAATTCTCACCCGAAACAAACTTATTTTTGTAGTTTGAGCAAAATAAATCGAAGGCCAGTATTTCTTGCGCGCATCTTACCTAAATGCACAGCACGCTTCTCAATCTCTCCAACAATTTAGGTGGTTGTTTTGAGTTCTGAGCGGAACTCGTAACTTTTATAATTGCAAATCGCACGTGATGCAATATTTCGCGGTTGCCAGCGGTTGTTCCTGAAACTTCTGCACGAAGCTCGAAAAGGTTCTTGCGGGCAATTGCAGGCACGTCAGTTCTTTTTCCATCATGGTAAAGCGCCAGGCCACCAAGCAAAGTAAACAAGATATAGCAGCCTGCCCCAAATCTGATAATAATTAGGGTTTTTTTAGTGTCAAGTAGCTCGGCAATTATCGATGCTCAAGACGTGAAATCCCTTCTCTCGGTAGTTTGCAAAAACATGCGTTTTTTCTGAAATGAAGCGAGTTTTTAACCCGGGCCTCTGCCTTCTTGTCTGCTTTGCTTCCGCGGCTTGCGCACGATAATGAGTTTCCATGCGTCATAATACAGAAGTTGCAATAATCGTGAGAGCATTCACACTGACCTGGCAACAGTTTGCAATGCAACATTACACACTGAAGATTGAAGGATGATTTTGGACATTAAACGTTAAACATATGTACAGTAGCACCAACCATTTTATCTAATTTTCAAAACATTTTGCTGTTTAGTTTTTATATAAAATATGTGCGCACATTAGTAGCATTTTTAGTTTTCAGAAGTAACCAGTCCGTCTGGAACTCCTTTACAAATTCTTCATTTTGTTGATTATGAAAAATTGAGAAAATGCCAAGGAAATGTATGGTACATGTCTCTGAAATCTTCCTAAAGAGACCAAAATAAAACGGCTGTTTGAATGTCTCTGAACTTGCGATTAATTCTCCATGAAGTCTTTCATGCAATAGTGAAATATACCAAAATATCAGATGAAAATGTAATTTAAATTCTCCTTTAAGTAGCACTAAGGCATAATTCTTCATCAACAGATCTTCAACATAGCACTCCCGCTCTTTGTCTAAGGGTATTTATCATCGTTATCACATAAATAACCAGGTTGTAGATAAAATATTTTTGTTTGGTAGATCCTGACCGGAACCCAGCATTATCGGCAGAATCTTAGTCTCCAAACGAAAGATTGTTACATCTTTCGTAAAGCTCTAGAAAGAACACCGACAGCAGAATGTTTAGAACCTGACATCGTTCTATTGGAAGACTGTCACTCGCCGCCAACCGCAGCTGTGTTTTCGCCACACGCATTCTTCACCCTGGGCTATGATAAAATTTCCTGGTAATCACTGTTTACGCGGAACAGATGGAGAGACAGCGATAATGTCAGGGCGTTTCATGGAATGTTTTCAATGCTGTGTGACCTAAAATGGAGGTCCACGATGAGGACACGCGACCTCTGTAATTTCCGGTCAAATCTATATTTTTAACTCCCCTGCGACCTCATCATTTACTCATTTTTATTGCAAAATGGTATGTTCGCAGCGAAACACCAATTCTTTGCTAATTTTATTAGCATTAACCAGGATTTTCTAAGGTGATTTAGGGACCCGATTCGGGTCCCTAGAATTGAAAATCGGGTCCCTAGAATCAGAGAAATCGGTTTCCTGCAGGTCCGTACCGGGTACCTAACATTTTCCTTAAAAAAACTGCATTAACCCATACGACGCCTTTTCAGTAGGAAATTTTGACTTGACAGCACAAAAGCGTTAAGCGCGTTTCCGATCCGTTTCATCTCCATGTCAATTCACGATTTAGGTGCCCACTTATGGAAATCAACCTTCCGATGTCGCATCTGCCACAAATAAAGCGACCAGCAAGGACCTTGGACGAGTAACACATATCAGACAACCTGTGGCCTATTGAGACGCCGCAATCTTCTATTTACAGGCATAAATAAAAAACTTTTGCCCCATTCGACAAGTCTCCGAAAACTACGAAACAACAGATAGCTAACGCTTTTCCTAAGCATATGAAATCTATAAAAAAAAACATTCAAGGCAGTGGTAAGCCTCTACATTACCTGAGCTGGGTTAATGATAAGATCCTTCGTTGGCGATAACGCTATTCTAGAGTAACCTTAGATCATATCAGTATAGTTATAGAGTCCCATAAATTACAGCAGGATTCAAACTCTAGGATCATGAACATCTCTTAGCTACTGCATGTGACACAGTCACAGAACTTCCTTGTGAACGTTTCTTGCGAAGTAGATCGTAAGATCGTTTTTTCGTGAAAACTTTGTGGAAAAAAACAAAAAACGTGAGAAAAACGTTTAAAAAAGCAATTCATGAGAGCGACGTCTGTGATTAGACGTAACTGTGTTTTTTTTAAATTATGAAATTGAAATGTCCAAACAATAAATAAGCATACGATTGAACAGCAATTTTACTCAAAGAAAAGAGTTGTCTTTGTTTTTTTTTGAAAGACGTTATTATATGAATACAAATAGGTGTTCACGTCAAATTTATTCTTTATTGCCAAATTGAGCGCTTTCACAAACTGAAGAAACATCTTAAGATTGTAGTGGTTCACCAAACTTTAAAATATAAAATGAAGAATTTGTAACACTTTTTCATTTGCACAATCTCTTGACTGCGTTTACTAGGTGCCATGTACCAAAAAGACTTGCAAAACTCTGCTTTGAAAATGCTTAGTCTATGTCTGCTATCTTCAAAATATATCTATTAGATCAGCGGTTTTCAAACTTTATTTCGTTACGGCACACTACAATAAATACTGAATTTGGCCGCGGCACACCTACTTTATAAAACCCTACTCTTCACAAACTTTTTAACATACAGAAGGTTTTGTCAAAACATAAAAGTTTCCGCGGCACACTTCAGCTTCTTCAGAGGCACAGAGTTTGGGAAACACTGTATTAGATGTATTAGATCATCACTATGTAGATTTAGCACCGATGTTCAATCCCCGAGCAGGTTGTAGTAGAGACGCGGATTTGACCGCAGGAACTCAAAAACCACGATGGGGTTCTTGAATATCTGCTTGTCGTTGAAATTTGAGGCATGCGACTATGTGAGGTTTCTCGAATTGCCTGTCATATTAAATTTGCATTTAAACGTGTTTGTTATGTACTGCGCAGCGTTGTAGTTGTCCTTTTTCTTCCATTTGTCAGTCGCTGCTTTTTCATAAAAACAATTAAATTTTGCGCACTTTTAACTTATCATTCTGTAATGTTTTGTCTCAGTCAAATGACTTTTCCCTGCCTAAGGTAGCTCTTCCAACAGCGCACAGCGCAAACAAGTAGCATTTTCAGCATGACACACTAATCGAATTGTCGCACGTGATGGCCAACACGTCTGTTCACTTGGACGGATTGTTTATTGATAAAGCGAAATTTCTGAACGCCAATAGTTTGATTGTTGGAAGACTAATCAAAACAGGTTTTCTCCAGGAAAAATTTGTTTAGAAAAAAAATGTCCAACTCATAAAATTACGAACTTACTTTGCAAGTTTGATAGTGAAAAGCATTTTTAAGCCTACCTAAGTTAGCATACGTAGGCTGTAAGACTTACTTGTTATGAAAAAGGAAAAAACACGCTTTGCCTAGATGTAGGTTCGCAAATTCGAACAAATGTTATAATTTAAAAGATGGTTGAAAGAGTGCTCCAATCAACAGTGTTACTCTTTGTAAGAAACGAGCAATGTCTTTGCTGGATTTTATCAAATCAACCCAACCCTAAGTTTTGTCAAGGTACTTACTGTTTTTCTCACTCTGACAAAATCAATATAAACCACTCACCAACTGATTGTCTTCCTGTCACAAGCAACAGCAACAACCAAAGGATAAACTTCACGCTTGATTTTTCCATCCACAATGCGGTTTCTAAAATCTTTCAAAGTTTCGACAAAACAATGGTTAGTCAAACTAAATCGAGTTTTTCTGCGATAAAATCCGACTGTTTGTATTGACGTTTATATCTTAGCACAAAAGTAAGTGCTTGTTACCGATTGAGAATTAACTACTCGTAGCTCTGAAACTTTCGTCTGTTTCAAACAAGTTACGATAACAATTCTTGTTTTTGTTCCTGATTTGCAATTTAGCGTCTATCATGCTTGCAGAAAAAATGCGACAAATAGTATCCCGTTTCTAAGAAGTTTTCCTCAATAGAATTTATCAGAATGAAGCTTGTTTATACACTAGGTCCAAACATAAAGATAATTATAAGTATCCAAAAACAACGGTGCACCAAATATGTTGCGCAGTGCCACAGAGTGAGAGAGTTTTATGGACACGCAACGCGAAATTTAGTCTTGCTGCAAGTTTGCGGTACACCATCAGATACAAGATTGCGGATTAACCTTTTGGTTCATTATCAGTTGCATGCTGAAAAAATCAGTTGCATGCTGTTGAAGCGTAAAGACCTCGACCACTGGGATGTATTTGGAAGTATCTCAATTGTACTATGAACAAACAAACTGTCGTTTGGGCCCATGTCTTAGACCTTTCACGACTGCAATTTAAGAGCCAGTGGGCCACCGATTTCACGAATCCTTCAGAAGCAATCCACGAGAAAATCCCCTTTTACGTTATTAGAGCAGATCCATGTTGCTGATGTGGGTACTGCTGATTGCTGCAATTATTTCTACACTCAGATAATACCTTTGATCTATTTGCTATTGACTTATACGACTCCCAAAACATTTCTTTTTGGCGTTTAATCACATTTGCTCGACCAGCAGGTTACAACAATTTTCTAATTATGTCTTATTACAGACGACGCAGTGTCACCGATTGCATTGCTAGATGTTCTACGTACAGGTCAAAATCGCCTGTTTTTGCTGATGAAACGAAATTAGTCTTATCATAAACAGTCAAACGATTATCGTTTTGATTCTCTAGTATGAAAAGACACGTTTTTACTTTGTGGCAGCGACTTTTTATTTTTACTTCTGCTAATAGATGAACAAATACAAAATCTCAAAAACGTGACTTGAGACGTACTTTACACACTTGATACACGCTAAACGCGGAGCATACCGAAATTGCAGCTTTTCTTGAAGACATTACACACTTTCGCTCTATATAGGGACGATTGCGCTGATTTTTAGTCTAAAATGTTTTTATTAAATATTTCTATAACGCGATTAAAGAATGAGGTGTAAGCAACATATTAAAGAAAGCAAACTTTGGAAATGCTGCACACTCCTTGAATCTTCGTCACTGTACTCCTCCCGTCTTGAGGTTGTGCAGCTTATCATACTTGTTCCTAAATACAGTTTTTATCAAGATGTGAATCAATGGAAAATTTATCGCATGTCTATCTAACAAATTCGATGCACCGATATCTATTCGTGGTGGACAACAGTGTTTTATACAATTAAGAAACATTCATATTTAGTATGACGCCTCAAACATATTCCTATAAATGCTGAATTCCCTTTGTACATCTTCATGGGGAGTAGTCACAGTGTAAGACGGAAACCCAGAATACAAATCTAATAGTGTCGTCACATTTCAGTGAAATTGTACTTTTTGAGGCTATTTGAAAGTTTTTTTCGAATTACAAAGGTTTCTTAACAACTATTATATTCCTTAAAATGGAATCTTAAGCCAAAGCCTATTAAAACTATTTAGCTCCTTATAAGGTCATAATATAATTCTGTGATAACTTTCGGTTGCAAAACCTTCCGACTGCAGATGCTATTTTAGGTCTTGTGTAGTTTTCTTATAAAAACTCACGCAAGCTCACAAAGTGGCCCTTCTAATGAAAATATAAATTCGGTTTAACAAAACTCAAAGAATTTTGACTATGTTTCACAAATTTTGAGAAGCGTTTTTTTCGTGATCGTATGAATCAGGCTTGTCGGTCAGTGCCTATCCGGGTCACAAAATAAGTTTGTTATCATTTTAGTTCATTGCACTCGCATGTGTGTAGATGCTGGCAACAACAGCAACAGTTTGCTAGAAGTCTTTTATTTTTTATTATTTCAAGATGTCTAACGAATGGCCAAGCGCATTTAAATCGTTTGGGAGACCCATAGACGTAGACAACTTATACTCATGTCCTGGTTTAAGATTAACTTTCATTTATTGTCTGACAGTAGATTTATAACTGGGTTAAAAGTTTTAGCAGTCGAACACCTTTCTCGCTGAAAAGAGTAAAAAAGTTCCATGCCGTTACTGCATCTAAAGTAGTTCCGTTACTGCTAAAGTAGTTCCATCTAAAGTAGTTCCGTTGCTGCATCTAAAGTAGTTCAATCGAATTATTTTTTCCTTTGTCGTAATGGGGAATGGTCACTGTCGTAAAAAAAGTTTTATCGTCGTTTTGTTGTGGAAATAATTTCTAACAAAACTGCTTTCCTGAAAACAAATCCTCACATAACTACGTGTACTGCATGATTGACAATCACACGGCTTATCTGTAGCAGCGGCAATGGAAATCAAACTGCTTTATCTGTTTTTCAACGGTCAGTGAGTTATGCTACGCACCTAGAAAAACAGCCCCGGGCAGGGAAATTGTCGAATCTTATATTGTTGACTTCTTAAAACTAACTGATGTGTTCTGTTCGCAACAAATTTGCTACATATGTTTACCTTGCGAAAACAATGCTTGTGGTTTCCATTTACGGAAGTGTTAAGCAGATGAACAAAAAGCTTTCAGTTCATAAATTTGCATGAAAAATGCTTTCCAACCGACAGCATTGTTTTGCAGTTTGGCACAAAGTGCATGACATGCAATTCACAAAAGATACGATACACTATATTTGAGTATTACTGATATACCCCAGTTATAACTGTTTCGCCAACTAAAAGTACAATAACTGCAATACTGTGGGACTACTAAACATTCTTGCAAAATAAAGGCTATTTATAAAACAAAAGTTTAACATTAATACAATCGCATCTAAGATATCATTCCAGTTTGATGCAATTGAAAGTTGAAGTCCTTCAGTGAAACCTAATCCTCAAAGTTATGGTAATACCCAAGTAGTCACAAAATACACTTTGCAAAATTTTAAATTTAACGCATGAGGTGAAGTTTGGGAAAGAAATGACACTACAGTGTATAATAAATACGCTGCGATTCTTTCTCAGCCGCTCTCACAAATTGTATTTGCACACTTGATGAATAAGTGGCTTTGTTGATCGTCGGCATTGACCAATCGGTGTTTACTAATGTCACTATTCCATTAAATTAAAGAATCTGATGCAGTAATTTACGTTATTCATTATACGAACGATTTGTTACCATCTCCAGATTTTGAAACATCCTTGCTTTCAGCCTAGCTTTGTCAAAATGCGTTGTAATATCACATGATCTGTTAAGTCTACATAAATACATCTTGAACCAGGCTTCAAAAACCACAACACAATACTATCAATTCTTTGTTTACTTTGACACTGTTTCAAAAGATTTATTTGGACTGCAATGAGACCAAAGTGACTGTCTATATTACACACATATTTTGTCTCTGACACTTGTAACTGACGCTCTACAACCAGTAGGGGTGTTTCCGGAAATGCAGAAATGTTTATGCATCGTCATGCAACCTGAAGCTTAAATTGCAGTCTTTTGATATCTCTAGGAGGTTGCAGCATCAACAACAAAAGCGGAGACAAAATATAATCTGACTATCTTCTTTGTAGTAGCTTTCTTTTATTCCCTTATTTTTACTTAGCAGTATTTCTGTACACCTGTTCATAGTTCATGTTTGCTAGTGAATACCGTCGACTGTAGTAATTTTTATCGTAGAGTCATTTCACTCTTGTCATTTCGTAAATCTTTTAATCGATGCCGCAAAGCTTCAACCCATCAGCAGCAAGTAGCAATTTCCATCTGGTCTGAGTACTCGCAGCACGCTTAATTCCTCAGTGACGATCCGAGTAACAGGAACTAACTGGTGACCTAGGTTTAATTACGTTTATGGTCACTAAACTCCGACCTTTATTCACATTCACGCTTGCATTTGTGTGAAAGTAGCGGTCATCGACCTTGATTGAGTTGTTGTTATCTTCACATCGCCAAGGTCGTGCTTACTATGGTTAAACACGGTAGTTCTCGGAAAGGGATGAGCCAACTTTCTCATTACGCTGGCCAACACGAATATGTTGGTGCTCTAGATTTCAAAGCTGATTTAGACTAAATCTGAGATGCCAGTTCCAAAACTCGTGCTCATTTTTCTCTACCAGGTCAACTTTTCATTTTTAATTATGTGTTTTTCCAATGGTCCTTATGAGTGACTTAGCTTCACTTTATGACTTCTCTATGACTTCACAAATTTAAAGTGATATGCTGTTTGTTGACAGGGGCGGATCCAGCCATTAATCCAGTAATGTTTAGGGGGGCGGGGCGATTTCAGTAAGATTTGTCAGTCAAGTCTCATAACGATTTCGCTACTGTAAGAGGGATAAAGTATGTTTCACAAAACCGCTGTGACAAAACAATGGACGACAAAATGGCTTTATGCTGTGAATGCTGCTTTCCGAATCGTAAAAAATCATTGTGAATGAAGTTACTTTCGTATGTTTTAGAGGGACGATAGCACAAATCGCCATCTATTTAACCTACCTTATAACTGATTGCTTGCACATGTACCATCTTTTACTCCCGATTGAAACGTTTTAGGCTGGATGGCTGCTTGGATTTTGAGGCTTGGTGGCATAGGTTCAAACAGTGTGGCGGTGCCTGATGTGAGTTCAATGTTGACGTCAGGATTAAGTTTTTAAGTAGATTGACAGCGAAGTGAAGGGTTGCATTACACTTAAGAAACTACGTTTCATCTCGGATTCTGTAGATTTCTTTCTGTAGTTTTTGTAAGAATGTTGGTTATGGATACATCATCGAGAAGACATATTTGTGGTGAATACGCACGAAAGTATCACGGAAAGTAATCAATGATTTTATAAAGCGTTCTTAATTTGTCAATCTCCGAGTGATGCTGGGTGATCAAGACAAGTCTTGGGCACCGCACATTGTATGTAAATCTTGCGTATATCATTTACGTCAATGGACAAACAACACGAGGAAAAGGTTTGCTGTTCCAATGGTGTGGCGTGAGCTAAAAGCTCATTGCTGCCACTACTACTTTTCTGCTGTGAAAACTGAAGGCATACATGGGAAGAGTAAGAACTCTTTGAAATACCCTAACTGAAACTTGGTGATCCGGCCAGTTCCGCAGAGTGAAGAACTCCCTGTACTTGTTTTTGAAGCCTTACAACTTAATGCTTGTTTCAACCTATAGTGGATTCCACCCTTGCAGATAAAATCTCCCTCACCTTCTTTTACTATTTTACGGGGCAAAGCTTAATGACTTGACATAACATCTGAATCGTTCTGAAGAGTCTTCTGAGATGCTTGCTTCAAGGTTTAAAGAAAATTTTTCTACAACCAGGCACTTTCATCACCTTTTACTAGAAACGTCATGCTGTATTCATGCCATATTCCATCTAGAAAACGATATTGCGTGCTGCGCAACACTCTGGTAGGCCTTTTGAAGAAGTTTGCTGTAGCAGAATATGATCTTAAAGGAGCCTTCTGTTGATAGCTCGAAACGAAATTTTTTAAATGTGTTGATCTGCATAATGGTAACAATTTTGGATTTATTCCTCTTGGGCACTCAACAACCCTCAAAGAAAAATACAATGAAACTAAGTTTATAACAGAAAAAAGTTAATGCTATGAACACAAGTGGTTCATTTCTGTCGATTTGACAATGGCTGGACTTCTGCTTCGGTTGCAATGTAGGTATTGTGACGCATGGTCACAATATGTAATAATTTATTGGAGTTTGTTAAAGTTTTATTCCTAACAATGATCCAATTATGCAAACCAATCTATGCAGCGCGGACTTTGAGAAGTTGTTTTGAATGCCATGAACTTGAGCGAACCACAGAGAAAGCTTTGTGGCGTGAAGACATTGCGCCAGATGAATGATCTGTGACGTAAAACATTCCGTAGAACCTACCTGCATCGCAGCTTTGCAGAACCTTGAAAACACAGCTATGTAGCCTACATTCTGCTCTCTTCCAATAACGCACGTTTCGATTAAGGGACTCTCTACAGATGGTTTGCCTTTGAATCGCCGTACTTTTTATTCTGGCATCAATTTGATTTTCAACTGTGAAGTGATCAAAACAGAAAGTTCTGACCGGTGGAAATATTTCGCGAGGTCGCTTGACCTTGGGCTATTGACTTTTTGAAGTTCCTTGGCTCATTTGTTTCAACGAAATACAGTTTTATGACTTATAATAACACCAATAAAGCACGATGCAAGAAATATTTATTCGTCGTCAAGATGACAATTTCAATATGGGTAAATAGAAATCTCTTTAAAATGAAGTCGACGACAAAACAGGAAAACAGTCGAATTAAAAAGAACAGTTTTTCTCATTTAAATGTTCAGGCACTAGTCCCAGGGTTTGCAACATAGGCTATAGCATAGCTACATTCCAACATGGATAAAACAAGATTGGCCTGTAAGAGGAGAAATGGTACCCGGTCTGAACAATCTTCAAGCTCACCGTCTTGTGGCAGGATCTAAAATGGCTTTACCTCCCCTTCATATCACGCTTGGTATCATGAAACAAATTGGAAAAGCACTTGACAAGGTTAGGGATTGTTTCAGATACATTTCCACCAAAATATCAAGGACAGAAAAAAAAACTGGTGTTTATGACTGTTCTCAGATCAGAAAGTTCATAAATGACCTTGCCTTTCCAACTCCCGTGAATGAAAAAGAATTCTCTGTCTGGAATGCTTTGTGGAAGTTGTCAAAAACCTTTGGGGAAATAGAAAAGTGTCCAACTACAATGAGATTGTAGCAAATTTACTGAGTAGACTTCAATATATCTGTGCTAACAAGACCACAAAGCTTCATTCCTGTATAGTCATCGGGATCTCCTCATCGAAAACCTTGGTAATTCGAGTGATGAGCAAGGGGGTCGATTTTACCCTGAGTCAGAGGAGTTTATTTTGTATAATTTGAGGAAACCTCTCTGACATACAATTCTTTTTCAAGAAACACGTAGGTGACAGAATCATGCAGCAAGACATCGAGGCTTCGGCGTTGTTGCAATCTATTGGGAAAATACACTTTGTTGTAAATCTTCTCAGAATTCGCAGCGTCTTTGAGGTACACAAAAATTTTTACAGAGTGAAGCAATGGAGTGGTCTACAGCATTTGATTTACTGGATAGTGCTCGCAGTTGCGTGAAAGATATACGCGATGAAGAATACTTTTTGACATTGTGGAATATTTGCTGCTCACAATGTGCAAGATGCAACAGCAACTCAAACTGGAAGCGTGCAGCTAACAGTCAACTGACAGATTTTGTGCGTGAGATGCATGGTCAGCAAGAACCAAACGAAAATGCTGATTTCAAACGGTTGTTTCCTAATGCTACTGACGTTGTGCTGAATGAGATGAATGATCGTTTTTCTAATTGCAACAGTGATGTTATGTGAGCGTCGTCGGATTTGAAACCAGACAATGAGGACGTGTTCCGCAAAACTGCAAAGATAACTTCACTTTTACACTTCGTGTGGAACAGCTGTACTTGAGAAGGAGTTGCTCTGGTTCGATCATTTTTACTGAAACAACTGAAGGACACATCCAGTTTATGTCAACATGAAAATTCCACGAAAGAAAAAATTTTGAAAGTGTTTTACGGAAGCTTTGAAACAACGCCCAGCGTTGCTACAGTTTTTAAACTTGCAGCAACCTTGGGAAATCCACGACATAAGAGAGATCCTTCCGTTTTTTTCGGACCACAGGCAGTGCATGTGTCATCATCGCAAAGCCAACCCAATCCAGCTCGTCTTTGAGAAACATCTTACCAATAACTTTAAAGACGATTGGAGATATTGTTCTTTAAAGAGGTTTCACAACACGTCGCTCAAACTTCATCTACTTCAAGCGAAACTTTTGAAAGCGTGTGGTTTGTGAAACTTGTGTGACACATGTCCACCAAGAGGTTTCCACTTTGTCTTTTAACTTAACAAAGTTCATGACGTAAAAATGAAATTAATCTATTTTATGATTTTTCAATTTCACTGAAGTAGAGCCTTATGATCATATGAAATATTTTGCGCCAAATAAAATCTTGAACTGATTCTCGATGCCAGTAGTTTTTCGGTGCATTTAAGCAACTAAACTACCGTAGATGCTAATAAGATTCTGTGGCACCGGTTCTGAGTACATTTAATACAAATAGCATTTGCAATATACCAGGAAAATCGTTCATTTAGTGACATGGGATTTCAGAACCTTTTGAGGTAAATGGTGCAAATCCAACACAAAAATCATTTTATTCTTGATTTTTTCACTAGAAATAGTCGGTACAGTAATAATTTGAAATAGTTTCCAAAAGAAACGATTATATCATGAATAAAAAAATCTGCATTAACAAAATAAAAATTTGCTTGAAGACAACTCTTGTCTTGTGAATGCTCTTATAAATATTTCTGCTTGAGATTATCTGAAGTTGATTTCCGGTTCACTGGCTGCAATTAACAATCGATTAACAATGGTTCAAACTCAGATTACTCGAAAGTTTCACGACATGGGAATCCGGAAAAACATCATGTTGTTGTTTCAGAGTTTATGCACTCTCGTGAACGTTACTCGTCTGAATGGACAAAGCCACAGCAAAGACGTGAGTTTCAACCGGCAGTCTGAATTCCGGCAAGTTGAAAGTTTGGACAAAACGTTAATCTACAAGCTCTACTTTGCCACTGCTGTGCAATTTGCTGCTGCGTGATGTTACGAAATTCACATCTATATAACAAAATACTGTAACATTACGGAAATGTCTGAAATGTATGCACGAAAATACAATTGAATTAACAAAACCTCATAGTCTTCAGAAATATTTGCAATATTGTAAATTTGAAGGTAAGAGGTAGCAGGTGGGCTGTCGTGACCTAGTAGTCAAACATGAATTCAACTCGTTCTAACTTTCTAAGTTTCAATCAAACCAATTCTCTTTGGAGATGACTTTTATTTTATTTATTTGTCAATGTTTTGCCCACCTATCAACTAGGGTTTCTCAAAGCATTGTTTTAAACCACCTTACATGCATTCGACTAATAACAAACAACCAATGGGCAATATGACCTCCAATGACAAGAAAGAAAAAAGTCAAAATTCAAAGGAAATAATTGACAGCTGACTAACACTTAACGGGGAAGCCCCAAGCAGTAGGTGAAAAGGCAGTGAACTCTCAAGCATAAGTATAAGTTACGCAAAACTCTTGCGCAGCGTCCAAATTACCAAAGCGCAGCGAAAAATACGCGGTGCAAAGCAACTGAGTCGTGTCAAACGCGCGGTAGAAATCAATCACAAACACTGCGGAATGCCTATAGGTCCATCAAACAGCAAAAAGTTCCACCCTTATTTCAAGATATTATAATATATGTCTGGTCAAATCGAACTTTGAGCGGTGACAGTGTTCGCTTTCAAATTTACGTGCAACGATTCTAGAAAAATACGTTTACATCAACTGCTTACGTGCTGTAGTACACGGGCACATTCGCAGTCGAAATCATATACCACTTTGGGCTGCGTCTTTTGTTAACGCCGTTTTTACGGAGTTTTGAAGCTTTCTAGGTGTATAGTGCCTCGGTGGTGTTCCTTTTATCGATTGATTAGGGCTGTTTTTTTGTTTCTCCAGTGTATTCCGGCTCACATTCTCCGCACAGTATTTCCTAGACCGCCCTCAGCGTTTGCTGGAAGGTACAGTGCCATTTTCTGAAGATAGGATTGCGTTTATTTTAATTGCAGGTTTGAAGGCTGTTCGTGTATGATGTTTCTCCAAAATTCGTTATAATGTTTCCTTTAGACTATAACTGTGTACAGTAAAATATCTTCAGAAAAAGGACAGGTTGTCGGTTGTGGCGTATTTCTTTTATTTTTTTATTTGTATCATCCATGTGAAATAATCATTCAAGAAGGGAGTACGTTTCACATGGTTTATCTTTATCTTCCAGAACGCTTAGACGATGAATGATAAATATTTGTTTTCTAACGTGCATTAATTAATGGTGTAAAAGGTACTCATTCGAAGAGAGAACACGAATGCTTTTTGTGTTCGTAAATGCCTCTATTCAAAGTAAAGCCATGAAAAACAATAAAATTTTTCCTGAAAGCAAGTCGTATGGAGTAGTTGCCTACCACGTAAATTTGTAATTAAGATTCATTAAAGTCGCTCCTCAACAGAGATTAAGAGCACACGTGCTCATGCTTTGAGTTTTGAAGGAAGCAGTTGACAAGTTGTCATTATGAGCCGCAAAATATCTTATTTGCTGGCAAATAATCAACTGTTAGTGAACGCAGTTAAGCATCAAATATTTGGAATATCCAATTAACAGAAATGATAAGATTATTTCACAGATAATGACAGTTTCGTGGATTTTTACCTAGATGTTATGCAATAACGCGATGAGAGGCTCAACCCAGAAGTCCATCCGGGTTGTGAAAGCGATTTGTTTGTGTCGACAAAGCGGCTGCACTTGACTAAGGATTCAATCGATCTTGAATTCAACGGTGACATGTTAGTTTCAAATTTCATGCACATCACAGTTCTAGGAAGGATTTGGGGAAGGCGGAATGGTGAATTCAATTTTCTTGCCCGGCAGCTATTGCCCCAGGTTCTTACGTAAAAATAACAAAAAAAGTTAGATTCCTGTTTTTTTTTGGTACTCACACTGTCACTCAGTACGAATTTCCTATTATTCTACTGATTTTGATCTATTCATCCCAATCGAAGCATGCTAGAAGTGCCACTATCACCTTCTACACACTCACCACAGCGGTTTGAACAGCGAAAATGGCTGTTTGTAACCTAAAAAAAGCACTGAACCACCACCAGTTGCTTCCAAACGTGTTTCAAAAACTGTTGGAAGGTCAGCATCCCAACGGCTGCTGACGTTTCACGAGATCTGCTGGAGTCGGTGGTTCAACTGCTCTGGAACCGCTTTTTTTGTTTTTTTGTTCAAAAAGCAAATCGCAGAACTGCCTGTGGTTTGCAGTGCACCGTTGACATATTTTTTCAGCTCAGCACGTTAACTGTAAATGATCGAGAAGACTGTTGGCCGAACACGATTCAGGTGTTTATCCATCCCCACGTTTAAACTTTTCCACATTTGCATTTTGCTTTAGGCGGATCGCCGAACGCAACAAAGAAACAAAGAAAGTGGCGAATCCAAATTTTTAGATTTGAACATAGTTATCTTTTCTCGTATGGTCTGCAGGACTCTGTTTATGTGATGAAGTTGCAATGCAACTGCAGGTAAGAGCTAAATTTCTTACTTTCACTTGAACCGTATTCCTTACAATGACGCTCAGAAAAATTACAGAAATAAATTTGTTGTCACTTGCATAATGCAAGTGGAAACGTCAACTACATTTTATTTTGTCCAGATAACGCCAGTAAAGTTCACATCATGTAAACAATCAAGCCAGGAGGTAGCGAAAAAACTATTTAGTCATCTTGTCTGCCAACACCTAACCGAAGACTTTCGAGCACCTGAATTGAAACACATTTCAAGATTAGTGCTACAACAAACCTTGCACAAACAAACAGAAGCGAATGTGTGGATTTACTCACATAGCACGTGGACGATAATAATAAATTGAAAAAAGACTGCGATCGAACATAACAAATATTTTATTTTGCTCAGTCATCGCTTCTACAAGTTAAGAATAACTCCAAGCCTACCGGGAGCACAAAGCAAATTAACAAGAACGTGTGAATAATGAAGACGAAGCTAATAAAACATTTGCAAATCTGAACCAAGCAAACACAGCTGAAATAGGGTCACTCCACATCGATGAAATACAGCAAGATCACTAAACATAGTTGTTAATTAAATAATTGGCGTATTTTTCTTAAAGAGCGGCAAGGCTTTTGATTTTATATCAGTTGGAATATCTTGTCAGATCTTCAGACCCAAATAAACTTCGATTTTTTCCGCGTTTGCAGGAAAATTAAACTCTCAACACAATTAACGCACGCATTACACAATGCCCTACTATTTGTGTATTACAGAGACACAGTACCATCGAAAGTAGACAAATGAAATAAGGATCATCGTTATTTATAACATACAACGCGGCAGCTACTTGCACAAAAGTCAGAACTCAATTTTTTTAAACTTTGTTGCCTGTTTCATGCTGTAGCAAATGCAGTCACTCGTTTCACTGCAAGAGATTATTGCTCCAGTGACATCATTACGAAAGAAAGGGAAAAATAATTTTTCATAAAACTTTTTTGCTGTACCTTGTAAGAACACCAACAGTCTTTCAAAGTGACGTCAACAGATGAAGCTGCTCAGTTTCCAAAGTGACCAGAAAGAACAGAAAGGCCCTATGAGGTGGCAATCAGTTGACGTTATACTGTCTTCTGACGTGGTAAGCTTTGATCCCATTGTGCGCTGTAGTTGTCAGCGGACTTGCGTAAATTGCGACTTCTGTCATTACGACCCATAGCTCCTGCGAGAACTTGTTATGAACTACGAAACAACGGAAATGTCCTCAGCTGTGAAGAAAACCACCAAAGCGGTATGAGACCTGGAAAAGGCTACCTAAATAGCATCTAGACAATTTTTGTTGTCAAAAACAATTGTGCAGGTGTACGAATTTTACTTGCTTCAAACTCGGAAAAGCTGTTCTGTTTAAGTGTCGCGCAAGTGTGTTCAAAATGAAAGCGTGCAGAAAAACTGAAAGCTACGGTGAAAAAAATAACACCAACTGCACACAACGTGTCCCCTGGCCAAATTCTTTGACTGCCCCAGTTGCTCCTGGCTACTTTACACTAAAAACACTTGATTAACCCTCGGGTTGTGTTCATATTTTGAATATCAAAACTTTTCAGCTATGCACTGAGGATGATAACAGTAGTTATCGAAACGTTTGCAAGATGTCAGTTGTATCGTTTGCTTTGGCCGTGATATTTATTATA
>JGI24158J21664_10000169_pt1 | contig 48074 bp, 34 predicted proteins | sample Ectturendosymbi3_FD_21664 | JGI IMG/M metagenome (IMG submission 21664) | reverse complement strand
TTATTAATGTAAATGATTTCTAATATCTTGTGGGTTACTCTCTTCCTAGGTGTGACTTGCAATACATGTGGAGTATACATATACGATAGTTCGAATACAACACAATGTTCTTGTAAACCAAGTGTCTTTAAATACTACTTTGTTCCAATATCACTCTTCTTGAATTCAATCCATTCGGTGATGCGACTTTTAACATTGATATTCTAATGCTTCTTCTTTGTTTGTGTTGTTCAATGACATTAGCGCTAAACTTCCAAGTTGTTTTCGGAACTTGCTTTTGAAGTCTTCCTTTGTTTGTATTTCAGAGTCACAAGACGTTTCATGTTGAAGTTGCAACGCGAACTCAACAATTGTAATGAATCCACCAACATGTCTTTTAACATTATTTTCTGATTTGGTGTTCAGCTAGAATTTGATCCAAGTGTTTGTCAAAAAGTGTCAGCAGAAAGGTTTTTGATCAAGTTGTCATGTCTTACATATAAATACCCACCAAATCACACTTCTGTTTAACATTTTATTTTCTTTTGCAACAGTTATGAACTAATGTCGTACATACTCTTTTTATAAAAAACTATAAAAGTGCTAATGACAATTACCCTTGCATGCTGCTTTCATTGACTTGCCATAACACTTGGCTCACTCCGCAAAGAAGATATACACTTGGTTCAGTAAAAATTGGGTTGCCTGTAAAAGATGGAGTTCCGTCGGGGCGTATCTTGTTAGCGGATCTTTGATGACGTAACCGGAGTGGAAAAAAGTTGAGTTGCAAAAGCAAAAACAAGGAACAAATGCAAAGGAAAAATGTTTTCTCATTGCAACTGAATATACGCTTCACGCAAACATGTAATGTATGGAAGTTTTCGATGTTAAAAAAATTTATACTTTCAGAACTGTTAAAACCTATTTTTTGTCCCCGAACCGTTGTGAAACTCGGATAAGGAAAATTATTGAACTTCAGAATAGATTTCTTTTACTGTAGTGTAATATCAACGTTTGCAATAAATTGATTTTTTCTACAGCGTGGTTCTCATTGCTCAATGCAAAATATCGGTTTTAGCGACTCCGGTTGCGTCATCAAACCTCCGCAACCAAGCTCCGCTATTGACGGAGCTCCGTCTTTTTCAGAGTACCTAAAAATTGCCGTGTCCACTTGCTCATCTCAGCCTCATGGTGCAAAGTATATCTGCTATGTGACAAATGCATTTTGCTAAAAAGTGGCATTGGCTTATTNCTGATCGATCAGCATTGCCTAATTTTGTATTGCAATTAATGCCTTCCATTTNAAGGGGAAAACTTGAATGTTGACAAATAATACGTTGTTTGTGGTGAGTTAGAAAAGGGTACCGTGGCGTATATCACTTGTTTTCACGGCAAATGCGCGGTTTTTATCATGTGCAGTTGAAAGCATGGGATGGCAGTATGAAAATATTAAAGATGGTTACCATAGCAATATGAGCTACCAATACATCAGAAAGAATTTTTTTAAATCAGTTCCCTGTACATACCTTGTGTATGTTTTCATTCTTTGTTTGTCTGTATGACGCTACATTGTGAATATGTTTTGTCAATGTGAATGTATTCGTGTTGGCTTATATAGGCTACTGTGATTCTGTTGAAAACAGTCCATTTGAAGGAAGTGATTACTGATTAAGCAGTATTGGAATTCGCAATATTTTCAGCTTTGATAAAATTGGCAAAATTCAAGTGCATTCCAAATGATCAAAAAGTTGTATGCAAAACAGACACATAATAACCAACAATTTCAAAGCACAAGAAGAAACAATAATGCAACAACCAATGTGGAGCTGGAGCCCAAGCAAATTTCCTGGAGATACTTTGTAGCCAGAGCCATTTAAAAATCCATGCATCAGTTGTGGATGCCAGGATTTTCCTTGTTTGTGTATAACTCAGGGTTTCTCAAATTGCTCTGCATGTGACCCCTTAACCAGCAAATATATGTACCATTTCTGCAACACCTCATCTATGCTTATATACTAACACAATGATTTTCAGTTTTCACTTTACAAATCATTTTTGAACCAGAGCTTGAACCACAAACTTGAAGGTGTTGAAGCCAAAATAATTTATATCTAGTGCCAGAGTCCAAAATTTAAGTCCTGGTTCCACAGCTCTAGCAACAACTAATGCAGTTTTTTTTTCAAGGAAAATGTTAGGTATCCAGTATTGACCTGCAGGGACTCGACTTTCTCGGATTCTAGGGACTAATCAGGTCCCTAAAACACCTTTAAAAAATTTAGTATGAGAAATTCCTTGTAAAAATATAGCTTCAATTGAAACGAAACCGCAATTTATTTGGTGTGACGCTGAGGAAAGCCTAAACTTATTTGATTTAGTGGTGACGTAGTAGGTGTAAACAGATGATAAACTTAGGCCGAAACTGCAAAACAAAACATTTGCGATCGGACACTGTGTCCTCTCACCATGAAGCAAAATATTACAAAACAGCTCTGCATGTGCGTGGCAGTATATAAGTTTCTGACAGCTTTGCTGGCATTGGAGTTACCACTGCCAGATGAGGAAATTTTGAAACATGTGCGTTCGATGCAATATCAATTTGAAGTGTTCAAAAACGTGAATTGTTTCATGTCATTGCGCAGGCACCATTTAGACAAGGCAGGGATGTTGTTGCTTCATAATACTGTAGTGCTATGCCACGTTAGAAGGGAAATGTAGGCTTTTGCCTGTTCTAAACCATCCATATTAGAGACCTGCAGTGACAGCGTTTGGTATTTCATCAGCTTTAATGCTGAGTACCTGCAGTACAAAGGGGCCTGTTATGACAGTCAAACACACCCCCTGGATGCATCCCTAGACATACTCCTATTAAGACTTCACCCACAATAAAATTAATCCAAAATGTTCCATTGTTTCGATTGAACCTGCAGGACTTTCTGCACCTTAGAGGGTTTGAACAGCTCTCTAGCTCAATCGACAAGTTATGGTGATGCATAGAGACGCAAAATTTCAAAGTATGGAGATGTTCATACTGTGAATCCATACTTTCACAGTGTTTTACAAGTCTGGAGTTCAAGGGTGTATGTTGAATTTCATGAACAATTTTCACACTCACAGTGGTATTTAGCATCTTTTTCTCAATCAATAGGCAGTTTCTTCGAAGCTAAGTATTCCTGATGTTCCTGAACAACATTTCTTTGTGTGCTGTGTCTTTTATTTTTTCAACTACACCAAGGCAATAACCAGTCATGCTTGCAGTTTCATCTGTGCATATTCCGACACAGTTTCCCCAGTCTAAAATCTTTCTCACTGAAGTATTCGTTAAAAAGTCTAAATTTCTCTGACCTGCTGATAGTAGCCTACATCCTTGTAAGTTAAGATGTTTAATTGCTCATTGTCACTTGACTTGCGAAGTTGTATTGCAAAATACCTTGACTTCTGTAACTCTTGTGCAACCTGCTCCTCGATATCCATTGCCATATTTCAACTGAAATGTATATATTTCACTGAAATGTGTCATTAGAAAATGGTGTACACTCAGGTTTTTGAGGACTTTGTATGATCCTCAAGATGGTCATGAATCTTGGGTAATGCCTGACAGAATACTATCCAAAGCGCAAGTGGCACAAATCAGATTTTTGTAAAGGCTTCATGGTGTGAAATTTGTTATTTCCTGAATGTCACTTTTCATCCAAATAGGGAGGTCTCAATTATGATGATTTAGCGAAATGACTAAAATGTCCTAAGAAAGATTGGTTAGGTAAGTGCTGCTGGCTGCACCCATGAGTAAGCAGCCCAGAGTCTGACCACTGACTAACTGTGAGGTGATTACATGCATCTCCGACCTTGCTTGGTCCTACCTTTGTGTGGAGCCAGCAGAAGTTTCAGAAATTGCTGTTGACTATGAGGTATTCAGAGTTCTCTTGGTGCTGCCCACATGACCCCCCTGAGACAATACGGGTTATGAAAATGAATGAACGCTGGTTTTGTTTTATGTCATAATATTCAGTCTATTCGCTCACAAACCACATGTCATTGTCCAGGGTTTTATTTAAATTCAACACGAATGCTAAGCATTTTCACATACCTGAAGGAAAGTCGTACAACCAAATCTAGGTTGTTATGCAGATGGGCAAAAAATCTATATGGAGTGGTGGTTAAGAATCACTGTGCTAGAGAACATGTTGTAAAAAGTGCCTTTACAACATGGAAATATTCTAAAATTACATGGTGAAGTTTTTTTCTAGGTTGATGATGATTGATTGAATTAGAATGGCTTGTATTTGAAGAGGAACATAGCAGCAATGGTATTGGAGTGACAGTGGGTGACACATTAAAGTTTTTGGTGCAACTTGTAATCGCTACTGCAACTTAAAATTCGATAGCACTGTTGGCTATGATGGGTATTTGAGACTGGAAAATACTTGAAGCCATGCTGTTTAGTATATTGTCATTCATCTGAGTTTGAAGGTGAGTTTCATGTATATATGTTAGAAACAATCAAAAGTACAGTGTTTGCTGCAGGGAAGAGGTTGGTTCTTAACAATTTTGGTACCAGGTGGTTTACCAAGTAAAATTATGCGTGGCAGCAAGCCTTTAACGGTTTTCCCTATTGTAAGTTGCCATGTAACTTTGCATTACAAAACAGTACACAAAGGTGTTAGAGACATTAAATATTTCATTAAACAAACAATCACTTATCAAAGTCTCTTATGGACAATCTTATTTCTGCCCTACTACCTGCATGCAACATTGCATTGCAACCAGCTTCTCACCTTTGTGCGCCCATTTGGATACATCACCTGTCTTGCTAACCTACTTTGAAACATCTACAGTCATGTTCATATTAATTGACTCAAAGTGTAAAACACACTGAATTTCAAATTTTTCGTTTATTCATCCTCAAACATAGCAAAACCTCTGTTTCGGTAGGTAATATGTTTGCCTTTTCTTTAAAACTTGTTTCACTCTGTTTGGCATGGATTCCACCAGTCTTTTACAGTTTTCTTTGTTTTTTGTATCCAGATACTACACTTGTATTATGGCCTCATTTAGCTTGGTCATGGTTATACAGTCCAGTTTTTGCAAATGATATTTCACAATTGACCACAAATTATCTGGATTGAGATCAGGTGAATTCCCAGGGCATTATGAAACGTTAACAGTTTGTTTCGTGAAAAATTTCTTCACTTTTTGCGATGCATGTCTTGGGGCAAGATCTTACTGAGATATCTCCCCACCCTTAGGAAAGACTTCTCATGTATGTAATGACTTACTTCTGGATCACATCCATGTATTTGTCTGGGTTGAGCATCCCATCTACAGGAACAAGTGATCCCACGCCTCAGAAGCTAAACAACCCCATAATATTTTCTTTGGGGGGGACTTGAAAAGGCAAGGGCTAAGCTTCTCACCATTTTTGATCATGACATATCGATTGTGCTTTCCCTTCACCCAAAAAATGATATTCATCACAAAATAAAACTTTTTTCCAGACTTGTGCAGACCAAGGCTTAAACCTTTCTGCCCATGCTAATATTTTTCAAATCATTTTCTGTTTTTTTTTAGATTTTTGACCGGCTTCTATCAGCCGGTGGCTCACTTTACAAAACTTAATGATGTCATAATGCACATTTGTTTAGTGTTATGCATGACATGATGCAGGTCTTCAATTTTATAAAAAACAAAAATGCATTTTTGCCTGATAGAAGGTCAAATGTTGAAGTATTTCAAAAAGACTAAAAAATGACTTGAGTCAATTAATAATATGAACACGACTGTAAAGGCAGTGCAAAAGTGCATTAGATGCATTAATTTTGATATTTCACTTAAGCAATCACTTATAAAATATGTCATAAACAAACTTTCCTGCCATACAAACTGCCTTCAATATTCTAAAATGTTTATGCAGCAAGCTCCTCACCCTACCATGGCCAAGTTGGAAATGAAAACTGCCCTCTAGCACTTGTATATCGAAAATCTGTGTTTTTCTCTTCACAGTTTATGTACATACATTATGAATTTAACAAAGGATAAAAATTACAACCAGCACCCAAAAGAAAACACATTGTCCAGATAAATTACCGCATTGCTCCATTAGCTATGGCCATCTCACTGTGTGTGTATGAAGACATAACCATAGTACCAAGTGTCAAATATCAGTGTCTTGATAGACTCTGCTTTTCACTTGCGATTTTGATTGTTGTATTAGTTCTGATTCTATTTGAATAAGAGGTGATGATGTCTACACAGTAGATGAAATATATACCGTATATATTTGTGTAGAAGTCGATCTTATGCATAAGTTAATGTGTATTTTAAGACCAAAAATTACACCATTTTAAGTATTACCTGTGTATAAGTCAACTGTAGATTCCAGGCACAGTCACTGTAGGAAACAGCAATCGTTGTCCCTTTTTATTTGTGTAAACAACAAAACCACGGAAGTGTATCGACAGCGTGGTCATTTTCCACTTTCTTTCATTTCTTTCTTTTGTCATCTGACTGTTGTCGTGAAGGCCAGCATGCACCTACCGTATATAACATGTATAATAACTGAGTTTTGTTTTCACATTCACATTGTATACGACTCTTCAGCAACATCTCCACAAACATTGCCTGTGAAAAAGTTAACCCCAAAACTATTACTTCAACATCATCTCCCAAAAACATGACTTATGCGCAAGTATATATGGTAATTGGTTAAGAATTAAGATCATTGTGTCTGATTCTTGACTGTAAAAGAGATTTCTTTTGATAGAATGTATCAGTTCTCTTGCTTTTTTGATTTATGTAGAGGTTGTCTGTCAGTACATAATAGTCTTGCATATGTTTCTTTTCAATATTATTTTAAATGCAGTGTGTAACAAGTTTAAACAAATGTTATTTTCCAAGAAGTAAAACTTTCCTTGGTTTATTTGCAGGTTTATCATTGATGTGTACCTAAGTTAAGCCTACATAGAAAGGTTTCTCTAGTATCTGCCATTCTGCTTTAGCATCTTGAATGGAAAAGTGATTAGAAAAAGTTTGTTTGCCATCTTAAAGTGTTAGCACCTTGTTGCTGATGTTACGTTTATGACTTCTATTATTTCGCACATTAATTAATGCAGTATTACCTTAAATACAACATCGCAAAATCTGAAATTTTGAGATTTAGTCAGTCATGCCATTGTGGACTATACCCATTGCCTAATGCTGCATGTTGACTGTTACTTTAACACTTTGGCGTCCGGCTGCTTTTGGGGATTTCGGAAAAAAAAAACACTGAAGCGCACGTGGCTTTGTGCGAGAATTTCTCCGGTCCTGTAAGTGCTACAGACCTGGTCGAAGTGTCAAAAGACGTGGCAAGTCTTTTAGTCTGCACTTGAAAAAAATTTTTTTGGTTGGGGGCGCAGATTTTTTGTGAGTGACGTCATAAGTGGACGACTTTCAGGCCACCTTGGCCCACTTTGCCTAGCCCTGGGCACCAACTGTTAGGTGGTAGTATTTCGCTGAAGTTTTTATTGGAAACTAGGCTGCAATCTGAGTCTTTGATACTTTGGATGACCTGCTGGGGTTTCAGGTTCAAAAGTTATGATCTAAAGTAGTAAAAATATTTGACTAATTAGATGATTAATTAATTTGTTTATTTTAGATCATAACTTTTGACCAAGAAACGCTAGAAAGTCGATCAAAAGCTCAAAAGACTTGGACTCGAGCCTAATTTCCAATAAAAACTTCAGCAAAACACTTTGGCCCAGCTGTTAGGCCCTATGCCAGGCAACATGAGCCAAAATGACCCCAAAACCACTTAACGTATGACGTCACTTACCAAATATCCGCAACGCCCAACCAAAAAATTTTTTTTACGAGTGCAAACTAGAAGACTGGCCAATCCGTTTGAGCCCTTGAACAGCTCTTTAGCGCAATCGGCAGAGGAGCTATGGCATTGGTAAGGCAACCAAAAACTGTTGTTTTTAGGCCGAAATCTAGGTACGAATATATCGTACGCCGGCTCTCAAAGTGTTAAGCATTTAAAAAACTCTTCTGTAAAAACTAGCAAGGAACTGACCAGTTCAGAGCTAAAATGTGTGCAAGATTAATCTCTTGCATTTTGGATTAAATTTTATGTATACTTTAAATCAGTGATATTTATGTTGCAAAGAAAATATAAGCATTTTTAAAAAATACAATCTCAAGGCATTGCTATTTAACGTAGAGCAGTTTTTTATAATAAGTGTGGTATGGCAAATTTAATTGTGCAATTCTCTGTCAAAATTTCTATGTGTGGTTGCAGTTGGCTTGTGGTTAGAGGCATTTCAATCAGAAAGATGATGTTCGATATCATGCCAACAATTTGTGAGGATAGAGTAAGCAACATTGGAACAGATATGGCAGATGATGAAGATGAGGTATGGTTTGTCATCTGCTGCATAATCAATTGGATGATAATAAAAATAACAGTGCATACTTTTCTATTAATTACTTTGTATTACTAAGTACTGCGAAACTGGTGGGCAATAGGGAGATTAAATTGAAAACTTTCACAAGAATCAATAATTAGGCTTGACTGCATGTTTTCAATGTCAGAGAAAGATCCTATATCTCCTTATTAACATTTTAAGAATTGTTTTATGATTGCATGTTACATTAATTTTCTTGTATATACTTTTCAGTTATCTATTTTAATGATTCATTTTCAGTAGTTCAAACTTTTCTCCTATTGTTTGTGGTAAACTACTTTCAGTAACAGATCCTATAGGCCTGTGTGACTCATTAAGTGTCATTTTGAAAAAAATTGGGAAGACATTTTGTGAGAAAAAAATGAAACATGTATAAATATGAGAAAAGATATATTAATTGTTTCTGTGTATCTTGATAATGTAAAAGTTTTCAATTGAAAACTTGTGCGTTTAGTAACTAGGTAGTGTGTGCACAGCTTTTGACATTTTCATGTGCCTCTTGTGGCTAACCTCTGTTAAGGCCAATCTACACTGAGGAGTTGCCAGGAGTAACCGCGCACGATTCTTTCTTTGTTTTGTTGTGTCGGGTACTTCTGCACTCGTGCACGGCTTGGCACGGCAACTCCTGGTTGCAATAAAACAACCAAAGAATCGTGCATGGCTACTCTTGGCAACTCCTCAGTGTAAATTGGCCTTTACTCCATAAAATTGTCATTCTCAAGCACACAGTATATAATATATTCTAACAGTTTGAGACAAACTAGTAGTTGAGGAATAATGGAATACAGTATATGTTTTGACTAGACATCTTTTTGCATAACATGTGGAGACATTTTGCAAGGAGTGTCCAAACCAATGGTGCTTTGGTCAATTTCATCCTGTGTGCATTGCTGGTGCATGTGGTTGTGCATTTGTTCCTTTTTATCTTTTTCGTGAAATTTCTTTTCAAGTACAGTGCCAGCAAGTCATGCACAAGCTTTACTCAAATTGATGCATGTTATTGAATCTATCTGACCTATATGGCTTGAAATCTTGGGAGTTTTCTTGTAATGATCAATCTGCATAACTAAACTAGTACAGTAGAAGATTAGTAAAATAATGATGATTATAATTTTCCGCATAATTATTTGCAAGGATTTGTTCCATAAAAGAACTGACTGAGCTTTTTCATGATAAGGAATACCAAAAACTTGCTAGAAATATCTAGTTGCTGTACTATCTCAGCATTTGCAACGGCTGCACTTTTACAATCATGAGGTTAATGAAATTCTGCAAAGTTTTCTATCTTTTTGTTGTGGTCAGAAGTTTGGGTGATTGTAACTAGAATATTGTTAAGTTTGCTGTTGTTTCAACCTTTCAGTTGGTGTGGCATTGAATGTGCTATGCACCACAAATGGGATGTGTACAAACAATAGCACCCATATGTAAACAGCACTAACAAGCAATACTAGAGTGATTGCAGTGTGTGATCTGTATTGTTGCTTGCTGCCACAGTGTGAAGCTTTACACACTTAGTACTTGGGGTTTCCCATCGCAACAAAATGGTGGTATGACCAGGATGTGAATGTGAAGGCCATGTCAGGCACAACCTTCACAATCAGAATGTGAGATCCATGTGGTTCGTTGTAAAAAGGAGGGGATTTTGTTGAATCTCTGGGTCAGCGCAGCGCTGAATGTCCAATTCACCAGTACCATGAACAGGATGTGCACAAAGAATAGTACCCATATGTTAGTCGTACGAAAAGCAGTATTAGTGATCATGGCACATGATGTCTATTATTGCTTGCTGCCACAGTGTGAAGCTTTGTGCACTTGCTGCTCAGGCTTTACAATCGCAACACTGTCACCTTTGATGTTTCAAATAAAACTAATTAGCAGTATCAATTTTGTTTACTATAAGATCAACCTGTTGTTTATGTGGCTCAAATCTGATTGTTACTAAGCTTGTGTTACACAAGAATGACACATTGTGTTTGGTACTAAAACTACCTGTGCTTGGCTGAACTAGATGCATACCATTTCTGTGATAAAACTTTTTTTCAACAAGTCTCTCTGATCTTAACCCAGTGCATTGTGGAACTTGAGTAAAATTGACAATATATTTTTTTTGAAGGGTGACAGTAAATTTCTAGCATCTTTTTAAAAAATTTGTAGTTTTATGAGAGTGTTGGTAAAGCAGTGTGTATTTGATTGATATAACAAATTGACAAACAGTGCAACTGCCACTGGTTTAATGATGGTGGTAACCTCTTAAATTCAAACAGCAATGTGGTGTGTCAGATTTGTTTTTTAATGCAAAGTTTAATTTGGGCATAATCTTTTTCTGACCAAACTTTATTTTGGTCTGATGTGTGCATGGAGTGTTGTTTTCACTATGTGTTAAAAGTACAACTTCAACTGGCATGTGCAGGGTTGCTTTCTTTTGGAGTATCTTAGGGCAGGGACTCCCAATTGTGCATGTGCATGGTTTAGACATTGCAAGGATGTTGCAAGCTTATATTCAGCTTAAATCTATTTTGCATCTGAACAAACTTTCTGGATTTTAATTCAATTTGCTACTTCATACTTGTGTGAAGTTGGCTTTTCCACTGTCATGGTAATAAAATGAAGTATCACTCGAACATAAGCATCGAAAGAGAAATGCACTCAGTTGTTTCAAGCATAATGTGTTAAAATAACAATCCACGAATATTTTTTATGCAGTGCATCCTTTGATTTTATGAATAGGATTAGTGCATCGGGAGTTTATTCAAGTTGGGAACTACTGGCTTCGGAAAAGTGTTCTGAGGAGCATTGGAATGCTCATTTAAAAATCCTAATTTTTCATTGGCTAGGTTGTTTCATTTGTGTTGTCAGCACTCATGGAATACATTCTCACCTAGATGGCTTTATGCAACAAAAATCCTCTCTCCATGTATACATATATCTGAAAGTTAGCTTTAAAAATCTAATTTTACCCAATTTTCTTATTTTAACAGGTAAAGCACAGGTTTTCTCATAAAAACTTAACTGAGCTGTGCTTTAGACAAAAAATGGGTTTTTAAGCAACCCTAGTTGTCGGGCACCTGAAGCGAAGTAGTGCAAAGTAGCGATTTTGACTGCATTCAGCTTTCTTTAACTTCTAAAGCAAAACTTCCTTTAACTTAGTCTGCTGCATTCTAAATAGGAATATTGCTTTGCACTTTCGTCAGGAAACTGCTTTGCTGTTTGGTCTGCTGTATTCCAAATTGAGAAGTTCTGCTAAGTTCAAGTAAGCTAGTTGGGACCTTGCATCAAGGCACCACTCATGATTGTTCTCCTTTATGTATTGCTTATGCTACTGTAACAAAGTGAGTGTTTATTTTGTTTTGTTCATTAGGCGTCTCTGTACCATGGAGAAATCAAGAAGTGTGTGAAGCACTGTTTCAAATAAATAAGCAACAATGTAAAATGATTGCATGTAAAGATGTAAGCACATTGTTACTGAACTTTAATGAAGCTTTAAATGGGACAAAAGCTAAAGAACGTAGGAAATAATGACTAGGTGAATTTGTAGTGCAATCATTGTGACCTGAATTTGTGGTGCAATCATTGGTAAAAAAAATAACTTACCATCTTGAATTTTAAGTTTATCTTTTTTGTACGATGGCAACTTAACATAGTTCCTATGAGCGTTACCATGCAACTGTGAATTCGTAATATGTATGTAGGCATCCATGCAACAAATGATAGCTGCTGTGATGGACGAACGAGACAAGTTGGCAGAAGCATTGCAGGTAATTTCGTAAATTTTTCTGGAAGGCAACAGCTTCAGATAATGGAACTTATTTGTAGATGTTAATTTATGTATCTGAATGGTCTTTCTAAGTTAACCCGTGCATAAGATCATCATAATGACAATTGTGAGGTCATGTTAAAAGAGGGTTGAACTGAAGGCGCTTTACACCATGTATTGCTGGTACGAATTCACGTGTAAATACACGTACTGATTCGTTAGGAAGTCAAGGATAATTTGTCCAACACCAACGCCAAGCTTTCTGAAGTTGAAAAGGAAAGGGATTTCTTGATGAAACAGTTAAATGACACCTTGCCAGCTGTAAGTGATGTTTATTTTGCTACTTGCTGTTATTCAGGCACAGCTTTGATCTTGGGTGAAGAAAACTGTAGTATGATGTATGTCAAGTATATGTGGGCTGAGATGCTTTGCTGATATTGTTTGCGTTTGTCCGCTAAGAGTTTTTGCATGAATTCGTTTCTCTCTCACCTGAGCCACAGGCGCATCAGTTCTCGAGTTCAGGAAATCGGGCTGAATGCCTGATAAAAAATTAATAAGATACTTCGTATGCGCTCCACTTATTCTCTTGCTCTCTCTCTTTCGTTGTGCTGGGAAGCTTGGGTGCTGCATCAATGCTAGATTTCGACGGCATTACTTTTGGTGTGTTCGGTGTCTTGTCCATTCGGTAGCTCGACATGAACCGTTACTTTGGCACTTCACAAAATGTACTTTTTCCAAAGAAATCTTGTGCCTTTTGTCGCAAGTAAACACCAGCTGACATTAAATGCAAACTCTTAGACTATTTGCCGAATAAAAGCTCTCATTTATCAACGAGCTGTAGTTAATTTTTTTCGTGGCAATAACGCGTGCTTTTTATTAGCTAAATTTCGCTGTGATGAGTAGGCTCTTGGAGACTTTATTTGACGTAGCTTAGCTTCGTGTTGACACACCGGTTCCCTTAATAGCGCTTTCGAAGTTCAACTGATGGGTGATTCGCTTCGTGAAGTATCTTGTAAAACTAATCTTCGTACAGTAAAATAATGCGTATTTTCGGATGTTGATTGGTATCGCGTGCGTTAAGGATCATGCTGCCCTTGTGAAGCAGCTAAGCCAAGCAAGGGAGACGCTGCTGGAGTATGCTGAAGAAATAAATGATATGAAGTCTGAACGCAACAATACAAGGGTAAGCGCTGATGCCGTTTAAAGCAAGTGCAGACATGAAACAGCAAAATCGTTTATTTTTCTGGATTGTGTGATGCAAACCTTCAATCGTAACATATAAAGCTCTATTACGTTCAGATTCAAAGTATCGTGATCGGTAATGTATAAATGTGTTGCCAACACCTGGCTTTCGGCAAAGGCGTACCGTAGTTATTTGATTGTAACCGGCTTTTGCATATAACTTGCATCAAATGATTTTTAGAAACTAATGTAAGGCGGTGAATATAGGCCGCACTACCGAACATTTTACACACCTACGATAAGAAGCTTTCTACCGCATCTCGCCAACTGTTTACTGCACTGCGCGTCCATTACCAAAATAGCTTTTTCAGGTGTTGTGAAAATTGCAGTTACTTTTGGAGCATCTGGAAACTCTGGTTGCACGTCACGAACGTGCGTTGAGGATGACTGTGGTGAAGCGGCAACAACAGCAGCAAACTACTGGTGTATCAAGTGAAGTTGAAGTACTGAAAGCTCTGAAGTCGTTGTTTGAACATCACAAGGCTTTGGATGAAAAGGTATAGCCGTCATTTTGCCAGAATGGTTTTGAGAAAACTATTGATTCGGCAACGTTTAATTAAACCATGCCGTTTCACTTGCAGTTGGACACCGTTTTAAGCAGAGTTGGTAGATACTTCATCAACGCAATAACCAGGCGAACTCTCATAAATGGCCAAATCTTTGTGCTTAAGGCCAACTGCGGTTTTTATAATTTATATCAACAAATATTTTCGCTATCACAATTCAAGGAGTTAATATTGCCTGACTGACTAGATTTTAAACAAGATTGCAGATTAAAAGTTCAGTGGATTGGTTACATAACAATGATCATTATGCGTCAGCTACAGTATTACTATTCTCGGAGTTAGGAATGTTAAACTGGCTAATTTCGACTGTCAGGAAGGGAAGCGTGCTTGTGAGAGTGCACATGGAGGCATTGTGAGTGTTGAATTTTTGGAATGTGGTACCACATGAAAATTAGATCAAGCAAAATATTTGCGGGCAAACCTCTCCTGAAAACGGCCAAAGTTCCCAACCCTGGTTTTAAGTACTGACGCCATTACAAGTGCCTGCGGCTAAGTTTTTTTCGGTCATAAACCGAATTTTTTTAAATAACAGAAAAAATTAAATCAATTCGATCATAATGTCCGAAAATATATAGTAGTGAATACCGTCATGAGCGCAATTTTGTTGTAAAATGTGAGAGGGACAGCTTGGTGTGAAACCAGTATATTACGAAACGTAAAGAGAAAAATGTGGGGGGACATGGCATATTATATCCACACTGTCTGAAAAAGTGGGGGATGCGTCCTCCCTGTCCCCCACCCAATTGCGCCCATGCATACCGTTACAGTGAATTTTAGCACTATTATGGAACAAATGACCGAAATGTCTCAGCCAATAAACAGGTCTTCGGTAGTAACACTGCTTCGATCATCCCGTCTGCATTGTATGGAGATAACTGAAGAAAAGTACTGCAGATTTGCAGTTCCTCTCTTGTAAGCAAAATAAAACGTTCTGTAACTTAGCATATATCCAACTGAGTGGAAGACACCAGTTGCCAAGTTTTTGAAAAATCATTTCGCACCGAGATGCAGAATGTTTTTTGCCTATTTTTTGCAGTGATTCCTTTGTTGTCGCAAGTAGCTCCTGTTTGAAATACCATTTTCATGGCGAAAAAGGTTTGGCGATTACAACTGATAGGTTATAAAGTGCATGTTCATCAACGAAGAGAAATTGACCATCGTGAAAGTAACACGAACGGTACCTACAGCAACAAAGGAAGAAGGCTATCTGCATTTATGTTGGGGGGAGCTTTTTGTGAAAGTCGTTTCCTTGGCACAACAGTTTTGCTTTGGACACAAAAAGCGCCATCCTGTTTTAGATGTTATTAGCCACTTCAGCGAAAAGTTTCTCGTGTTTCTGTTCAGCAAAAAATTTTTTTGTGTGTGGAAAAAGTGTCCACCAACCTGGTATTTTTTCGGTCATAGACCGAAATGGTGTTGAAACGGCCGAAAAAAATTAAGTCATTTCGGTCAGAATGTCCGAAAATGTAGGCTAATAAACACTGCTATGGCGAGATTTAATACCGCTGTGAGACAAGTGACCAAAATGTCATAGCAAAAAAATGACCGAAATGTCTCAGCGAAAAAAAAAACCAACATATGTCCCTAAATAAGATCCTCAATTATTGTACAGTCGTCAGTTTTATGTATGATTATCGTTCATTTATTAATTTTTTTTCAGACCATCGTAAAAGGTTCCGTATTATTGTAACGTCATGAGTAGAGAGTTGCATACATGTTTATAATTAAAAAATTGCCTAAAAATTTCCGCAGGTCGTGCTGCTGTTTAAGTCCATGTACTGAAATTCATCTGATGTGACGATGTACCTGACGCAGTTGCAAACTAATTTGCTAGTGTGATTTTTTCTGGATGCGCAATCGACGGCGATTCGATTAATGGTACAAGCCTCGTTAAAAATAATACAAAGAAAAGGAGGTACATCATCTAAATTTGCTTATGCACGTCCTGCTATATAGGCGTGCTACTATGGACTATTCGAAGTATCAGTGTCTGTCGACAGAATCCGGAAGATTTATCCTCAATCGCTATCACTCACCGTAAGAGTTGTTATGGCAAACCTTGTTATCCACAAGGATTCCTAAGCAGAGGAAATAATGACGTCCAATCCTGACGTTTACGATACGCGTTAGTGGTATCTGGCATTCGTCCATTAACGCAGTTTGACGCGTAAAGCACAGAAAATGTGTTAGCTATGCCGAGTGCGTGCAATGCGACGTAGATTTCCGTCGGGACGTTCATTTCGAACTGGCAATGCTGCAGTGAAACTCTTGCGTATGGCTTTCCTTGATTGTCATTTGGAGCTCCATGATCGCATTTTAGGTGTATAACAGAAGCAGACTTGCGCAATAGATTTCAATGACCTATAGACAGGGGTGGCCAAACCTGTTTCAAAGATGCTCAAATTTGATCACGTGCAGGTGCCGCAGACCAGTAGTTCCTTCCGACATGTTTTACTGAAAGGTGCAGGTTAGCATACTCCAGGCATTTCGCTTGAGGTTTAAAACAGAATCAATCCTTTGCAACGACTTTCGTGTTCATATTCTCTCTATGTACATCAAAACACAACAGGAAACCGTCTTAGGTAGCGAGATACCCCCGTTTCTCCGATACAGAAGCGCAATCCAGGCTTTGACGGGCAATACACAACGTAATCTGAAAGTAAAGGCGAGGGACACGTGCAATGTCCCCGAGGGCTGCAGTTGGCACTTTGATCATCCCTGTACTAAAACAAACCAACATTAATGCTAGGTTGCTTTTGTGTAGAGTCAGTGACGGTCTGAAGGCGTTGTCGGGAGTAGAAACGTAACATGTTCATTCTTCATTATTGATCGTAATTCAAGCATTGTATGAAGTGAATGTAAAGCTGCATTGCGTACCCTACCTAAGAAAATTTGTGCTGCGTGAACGTACTGCATCGCGTGTGAGGAAGATCAATGCGCCCTTTTCACTTCCAGGTTAGAGAAAAACTTAAGTCTGCCTTGGAAAGAGAAATACACCTGGAAGAGCTGCTGGAGTCTTCCAACCGAGAAGTAGGATTCTGTATCTTGTTATGAGTGTCTCGCTTCGCGTCTTATGTTGCACATACGACACCTTGAGCTAGCGGTGTATGTAAACATGTCGCGACTGAGCGGTCTAACTATCGTTGTGGATNTTCGCTTGTGTCCCTGCTGTTGCTTAAGAGGAGCTTCCATATTGGCATTATTTGTTGCAGTGTATTGAAAGACAATTTNTGTCTGTGTACAAACTACATTTGTGACTGTTTGCAGCTGAGTTGCTTTTCGTACAACCTTCATGGCATTTTAGCACACAACTATTTTGGATGTATAGTGGAGTTATAGTCACGGTTTTGTAGATTCCCCTGAGGCCAGTTCTGTTTTAGCAGTGCGTTTTCAAGCTTCACAGTGGCCGTTGAAACTGAAAGTCAAAATGATATCCAACAACAAATATAGTTCGGATTGGTTTTCGATAAAGACAAATGCATCGTTGAACAATCGAATAATGAGTCTAGGTTAATCACGTCGTTTTTCGTCTGTGAATTGCAGACAGTGACGAAGTGAAATAACAAACTTCCATGTTTTCTGTGTGTTAAGTGTTTTATAAAGTGAGCCTTTTTCTGATAGCGCTTTCCTGCCGTTCAGTCTTAGTTGTTGTTACTCGCTCACTTTCACAAGAGGCTTGTATCAAGATAATCTCAACCGTCTGGTTTGTTGAAAGCGGTTGTTGCGTCGACTGCTTTACCGCGAAACTATCGTCGGTCATGCAGTGGACCGTTGAACCTGTTGTTTCAACGTACAATTACAAACGATTCTCAACTCACGATGCCAACTGTGTACGTAATGCGCACTTGCAAAAGGAAAGTAAGATGCGGGGTTTGAGTGCGCAAATCTAGCTGCAGAGCCAAAGTAAAACTTGCGCGGAATTTTTGATACGTTAAATTCTGCAATGTGCTCGCATCGCAACCTATCGACAACTTAAACGAAGTCGTCGGTCAGGTGCGATTTATATTTGCTGATAATGTCCAATACAGAATAAAAGCTACAGTGGGTTGAACATGCTCAACTTAAGCTTGTAGGGTGGGTTCGATTCCCGGTCGGGTCATACCGAAGGCTAGAAAAACGGTACTTGTGGTCTGCCACGTGCTTGGCATTACTAGGTGAGTGCAATGGGAAAATTCTCGCGCGGTCCTGCCATTGACTCACCACCAATGCAGCATTCAGTACGAAAGTTAGTGCGTGGGCCCGCCGCCAGCAAGCGGAGATGGGTACCGCAGACCACTTGCGTCACTCCAAAGGGAATGCGAAGTGAGTAGATGAAATGAAACTGAATCTGAACGTCCAGTTGTCATTAGACATATGCAAACTTACGGTCCATCAGCCATTTATGGGCTTAAATCAAATCCAGCTCGTTGAAAATTAACAAAGCATTCCACAGTTACTAAGCAACAGCAGGGACGAAAACGAAACTCACCTGTGGGTACAGGCACTGCAAATTGCCACAACCAAATTGTTACCGTATTTCGATGCATTGAAAAAAAAAACTGACCAACAATGTTTCTAATTAAGTTAATGTAAATGACACTTAAACCAGGGTTTTTTTAAGGAAAATGTTAGGTACCCGGAACGGACGTGTAGGGACCCGATTTCCCTGATTCTAGGGACCCGATTTTCTCAGATTCTAGGGACCCGAATCGGCTCCCTAAAACGCCTTAAAGAACCCTGCTTAAACGGTTAAACACTTACTGCATGTAGGGGTGTGAAAGTTACCTCTTGGCATAAATGTACCAAAGAAAAATTTTCTCTTGCGTCAAAACTAACATATGCTGCAGAGTTCTTGTGTAAAACCAACACTCTCCGTCCTCGTGATGCTGGCACGACCCGTCTGTTGAGTTTTAAAAAGTCAATGTGCCCTTAATCACAAACGTTTCCACAGACCTGGATTAAATTCGGGAAGAATAACCTTTGGCAAGGTAGTGCTAATAATCACTTGCAAGACCCTGGGCCATAGGCGTCGGAAGTATTTTTCCCAGGGGGGGGCACTAGGGGATTTTTCCAAAATTTTTCTAGGTGGGCGAAAAGTGGTGAAATTTGTTTTTTCCCACTTGAAACTAAGAAAACAACCCTTTTTGCTGAAATTTCCAAAATCCAGGGGGGCCTTGTCTCCCCCCTTCCGACGCCCATGCCCTGGGCTATTCACAGCCTACTGACAAAAATTAACGCGTATGGCACGAGGATATCTCGACGCTGACCAAGCAGACGTTCGATGTGCGTTGTTGTGCTGTGCGTTGTCACGTGATCGTTCGTTGCCGTAGACCGCGATTGCGTGGTGACGTAAGGAAAATGTGTCGCTGTATGGCTGCGCACCTAACTTAAACAAAGGTAGAAATTCTCTGTGAAAATAAGCGTTTTGTGTGGAGGCAGTCTCACGTTTGTGGTTCCTTATCATCCATGCTATCGGCATGAAGTTGTTTGATATATTCAGACTCTGCAACACTTTTGATCGTTCCAAAATTTGCCTGCTGTTGGAAAGAAAGAACCGAAACTGTTACAAACTATGTGACTTCGCATCCCTAGCTTGTTTCGCCCTGGGGTTTTTCAATTGTTCACATCTCCGTCGATGAGGGTCAAGACGATCGTTGATTCCGATGCGTACTGTATATGATTAGCAATAGAACCAAATCACATCGCTGTATTTATCAAGAATTGAAATATTGTGCTCCAATTTTTTTTTACTCGGAATAAAGGGCTAAATGTTTTTTAGTCACAGTTTGACGGTTACTGCTGGCATCACCACATTCTGTTCCAAGTAATTTTACGATCTTGCTAAATAATTCATTTGTTTTTAGTGCAAGGTCCTTCGGGAACAAATCAACCAACTGAAACTTCAAGGCCAACCTGGCAGCAATGAAAACATCAAATCCGGGGGAGATGAAAATCAGGCCAAACAGGAATCTAAACCTGTCAGTTACTTATTCTTGGTGCTAACGTTCTGTCGATAGATTTGAGGCTATTCGTGTTTATAAACAAGCTCCGGTCAAGTAGTTGGCTTGATTTTATGATAAACAACTAAATTACCGCCCATGTTCTAACCTGCGCGGTATTTGGAACGAGACAAAGACGTGCGTGTTTATAGCAAAGATCAGGACTGTTTGCACTAACATCGAACGGTGGTTAAGTTACGAAAGCACTTCCTGCGAATTTTGATCTTGCCTTCGAAATCCCATGTTCAACATCGTGTTTTGTGGTCCGCGTAGGATGCGCGGTCCGCGATGAGTTACTCTGGATTTTAATGGCCCAGAACGCGTTAACAGATCACTAACGGGAGCTGCGAAGCGGAGGAAGGGGCGAACAAAATCGTACGGCTGCAAGAGATCAATGACAAGCAGTCCGCAGAATTGAATCATCTGAGGCAAAGAGTCAACTCATCTCTGAACCAGTATGCCGTGCCACTCTGCTGCGAAAATCCGTGCTTTTGCTTTCTGTGATAGAAACCTGCCAGCCGCTTTGGTGCCAGTGCCCCGCTTGTTCGTAAGACGAAGCTCACAGCACTCAGTTTCCTTGAGCCGGCGCTGTTCCATCCAAAAGTTCATATCGATAGACTGTCCAATTCGCATTGCTGCAATAAAAACGAACTCCGGCTTGTTACACTTACCTACTGCGTTTTCCCGCCGTTTAATACTCAAAGACGGATAACGGAGGCATATCACCGTAAAACAGTGATTGTAAATTGGGTAAGCCTATCACACGAGAAAGCCGGAAGAAAGTTAAATTCCATGGGAAATTCTCGGTGTGCAAGAGCACCATCCATGCTTCTAAGCTGGATTGTGCGGTTACAGAATGAGTCGGGAATCACTGTCTTGGGAGTAGCTTACCGTGGGGACATTAAACGAAATTCCAAATCTTATCGTGAAGCAAAGGTTTCCTACATTTTCACGTGCAGTGTAAAATCTCCCAGCATAATAAGAATGTTTTGGTATAAAATCTCCCAACATAATAAGAATGTTCCATTGTCAGTTTTTAGCTAACTTGAGTCATTTACACGATCTCTATGCTTTCTGTGATAGCTCTATTTTGTGCCTTCATATGCTTGTTTTGTGTTCCATTTCCAGAACTGAATTATTAAGTTCCCTTTTGTCGAAATTTCGAATGATTTATCAAATTTGCTTCATAGCAAACTGATTTGTGATTTTTACGATCCAAGCTATGATCTCCAAAGAGTTAAGATTTGTCCAAGTCACCGGCACACGATACCAAGAGAAAAAATGTAATTCTGCCTGTAGTGTTTTTCTGCTGTCTTGAAATTTGCAGTATGCTTACATAAACGAAATTTTGCAAACTTTCAGTATTGTGCATAGGTTATAAAATGCTTGCAGAGTTGCTGATTTGGAGGAAAGCCTCGACACAGCACGAAAAGATTTGATAAAATCTGAAGAAACCAACAACAAATTTCAAAAAGAATTGCGAGAGGTGAATTAGCGTAAGATTAATTATTTCGTGCTGGAGTGTCTTGGCGCCACGAAAGTCTCTGGTTTTAACCTTTTCGCGGTGCCTATTTCACGTACATTTGGTACGTGTCACTAAATGCAGCACCGCAAAAGATTTCTGCATGAATTCTGCGAAGAAACGCATAAAACTGGCGGCATATCGCAAGCACGCTTTTAGCGATGGGTGAAAGTCTGCCGGACACAACTCACAGCATGAGCTGCTGAACCTCGACACACGTCACTTACGGAACGATTGCGCCGCGCAAAGTAATCAAACGCAGTATACCAAAAGTGCTGTTCAGGGTCCGCAAGACTTATGCGTGGATATAACTAACCTAGGAGCAGTGCGGAATCGCCGTGTTGCTGCAATGCAGGATTCTGTGGCGCTCATGGCATGTCTTTTTGTATGTCTTCTATGGGTTGTTTGGTGCTCGACTGAACCGTCATGGTTGCCTGGCGTCGGATTTTCCTGAATAGGTGCAGTACGCTACATAACCATGCTGGCTCGTTGTGTAGACACGTACGTGGGGTCAGTGAGAAGAGAGAAAAAAGTTTGTATAGGTATATTTTGCGTTTCTACAATCGTACCATTGTAAGTCCAGTTCCATTTAATTACGTAAACGTCTTCCATTGTAAATTTCACAGTCCAAGCTATGATCTGAAAAATAAATTAAGATTTGTCCAAGTCACCGGCACATGTTACCAAGAAAGAAAAACGAATAAATTCTACCTGGGCCTGCACAAAACGCAGCTAAACCATCTTTTGCCGAATGTGTATTTCTGTTGATGTTGCGTAATATTCAGCGTCGAAGCGTTTAGTTTTTGGAGCAACGTAGATATTAATTCGAATAGGAAATAGTTGCCAGGAAAGGCCGCTATGACTTAGTTGGGAAGCCACGGCGGACAATTTGCCTGACCCCAGTGTTGGTCTCCAGTTAGAGTACAGGCTACACTCCACTTCCTCAAATGTTATATTCACGTTATTATCAAAGTTAATTTTATACTTGCTAATGCTTGACTGCGCAGTTGATGTCAAACTACATAAATGCAGGGTCAAAAATCGCGCCAAGACCTTGAAAAACGCGTGACAACCTTTGAACGACGTTATCTCAATGCTGAGAGAGAAGCGGCATCGTTGCACGAACTGAACGACAAGCTGGAATCTGAGCTTGCCAACAGAGCCGAGTCTTTGCGACAGGTGAGCATAAATTTTAGGGAAGTTTGGGACGTCTCGATTTTGCAAGTTTCAAGTTATCCTGACGTAGAAATAAAGTGTGCGTGATTTCAATCAGGAATAGAAAATTGCTTTTGCACTGTTCCAGCGCTAGCAGGGATAAATCAAGCCACTCCCTTTTAATTCTGATATAATTTCAATAATAGGTTAATAAAATCTCTGATTCACTGTCTTCTAGATACTTAACCTTTGTTAAAGAAGGTGAGATCTCTTGCCATTTCGAATCGGGCAGGTCGTAGGAAATGTTCCTCATTAACAACGCCTATATCGCCCACGTTGTAAAAAAGCAAGTGTAGACGTTTCTCAAATCAGCGAAAAACGCTTTCGCGATACAGCCCATGTTGTTTCGTCACTACTTCCACACGACGTACAAATGCACAAGTTCTGATAAGAAAAGTACTACTGTTAAATGCAACACGCCTAAACTTTAGACCAGTGGTTCCCAACCGGTGGGTCGCGACACCAAAGTAGCTCGCGGAGGAGTAGCTGTGGGGTCACGAACAACAGCCTCAATAGTTTGCTGAAGTCTCGAATTTGTAGAACTGCGCGTATCAATATTTTCTGTTACATAAGCAAACCCAAAACACGGACAGATTTTTGTGAAGTTCACACCTCCGTTATAATTTCTATCTGTGGTTTCTAATATACAGTTTCAATCGACCTTATTGTAGAATCACGCCAGTACTAGAAAAGTAAGCGCTTCCCAGTGATGCTGAGATTTCGTCAGCCTCGTAACATCTGTCCTGCTGTGAATACTTGCCAACTGAAATTCCAGGAAAGCACGACCGTTATTTTTATGGAATGGTTGCGTATTACTTTCATTATTTTGTATTCGTTGTGTTTCAAGCTCGTGGTTCCAGGACAAAGTAGCGCATAGTTGACAGATGGCGGGACGTTATCAGCAGGCCTAGCAAGTGACAGTGATGTACATAACCGTTCAAAGGAAATTTCTAACATATTGTAATTTGCAGTGAATGCGCTTCAAACAAACTGTTGCATCCCAAAAAAGAAACAATATTGACGAGAGAGACGGTCACCTCGGGGCCCCCTTTATTCACATGCCGCGGGCACCCTTTGAGAGTTTCACACTTAATTTTTGCATTGTCCAACCCCTATAAGGCCAAAATTATGTGCAAATGTGCCACAAGGGTCCCCTCCACTGTTTTGGGGTCCTTTTGTAAGAGTTTGCCTGAGGCTCCTAAATTTTAATATCCACCCATGTCTGTGGGGTTTGATTTTCAATCCTTGTCCACAAAACAAAACACAAGGAACAGACACTGGACGTTGAGAATGACATGAAATTAGTTCTCATCGACACCCGCAAGAATTTTGAGACTAGTTGCAAAGATGCAAGCTCAATCGTCGGACTGATTAGCATATGTGCTGTTTGTTTTGCACAAGAATGTAAATACAGTGAATCTAACACGTGAAATGCTATTGTTTTTTATCTTGTTGGTTGTTATTTGAACACCTTTGCAGTTGAAGGTAATGGGCGGCGCCAAGCATTTCTATAATATTTTCGAATGGGGTCGCGAGATCAAAATGGTTGGGAACCACTGCTTCAGACAAAATCAAGGCGCTCGTCGAAAACCACCCCGTGGAATTTTTTAATCCCCTCCCATAAACAGCTGGATGCTGTGAATAACAACAGGGCCATGAGCTGCGGAACTTGCAACGCATAATAGTTATGTTGTTGACCAGGGTTGTTCACCGGTCAAAAAATACTCATCTTGTTGGCTTCGAAAAAACTCTATAATGTTCTTTCTCTAGTGTCCTTCACTTGCGTTAAACAAATAGTGGTACGGTCTTATCTTACACCTGTCGCCGACGAAAAACAAGAAACGTTCTGTGACTGTGGCGTCACTGCTGAAAAAACACGTTTCGAAAATAAATTTGCATTAAGGTAAAAACGATCACTCATAGTTAAAACCCAAGCTTTGCCATGGGTTATCGAAATTTTCGGGATTTAGTGCAGCGTCATATAGATACACAGAAAATAATTGTACGTAGCAAAAAAATGATCGACAATGTAGAGCAAAAAAATACCAGCGAAATTCGACTCTAGTATAGCAAAACTAATGCGAAAACAAAATGTTGCTTGAATTGTTAAAGACGTGCTCTCAAAAATTGAACTCTTACTTGTCAAAAGTCACAAGATTTAAGTTTGCGTAAAACAGAAAGACTTCGTGCTATATGTGGGTGGTCAGTTTTGAACAGGACTGAGTGAAGTTACTTGCATCCTAATTATTTTGCTGGATGGCCAGTTCTGTTCAGCGTTGAAGTTAAATCGCCATGATATGGATTTCTGTGCTCTAGATACTAATACACAGGACTGACTACAAAATAAAGCGAATGTGATTGAAAGACAGTCAGCATCAATTGTATGTGCAGATTCAGTAAGTTTAATAGAAGTAATGGATTTCCGACGGCTACAAAGCCAATGATTAGAATTTATAATCGTTTGCGATTCTTGGTCAACTTCACGCAGACCATTTTTATCAAATTTACAACAACTATGCAACAGTTCTCAATCGCTTTTCTTCGGGAAAAGTTTGTCAGACGAAGAAATCTCACTGTGCCCTTAAAACATTTGATACGGCGTCCCTGTCATCAGTTTTATAGTATAAATGAACGTTGGTAGTCTGTTGGTCATTGTAGGGTAAGATTAATGTTAGTTTTGCCACGAGGTTTGTGATCAGTAGGGTCTTCTAAATTCATAAAAGTCATATTTTTTTCTGTGCTCAGGAAGCTATGAAACGAATTTTGAAACAAAAATCGCACCCCTACGAAGTCTACATCAAAAGTTATAAAGTCATAAAGAGCTATATTTTCCATGTTAGGTCATAAAGTCATATTTCGCATATTTTCAACCTAATTCAATAAGGAAACCGTTGAAACATTCACAAAATATGAGGTGAAACTACTATATCGCTAGGTCTAAACTGCATCCTGCAAATTGAACCCATTCGGGCACCCTGCCAATGTTGGCAAAGACGAAGGTGAACCAAGTTTCTTGGATGAAATGTAATGCACTGCCTAAAAATGCATGTTGTTGCTGCCCCAAATAAACAAACCAATGTCCATGCATGCTTTCAATTTGCTTCAAAGTTCAAACCATACTATATGTTTTGCTCATGTTTTGAGCCGGTTATTTTAGTGGGGTTTCAACAAACCATGGGGCTACCACCTCTTATGCCTATTTTCACTGGTAATGCTTTTTTGTACAGTAGTTGTATGTTCTAGCTCAGCCATTTTTGTTTGGCCATATAGAGTCATATTTTCTGAGAAATAATGTCATATAATAAATTTTTTAGGTCATAAAAAATTGCCCTAGTGGTCAGTTATCTTTCTTTAAAACATGAACCGAACTGTATTTCTTGTTATTACTTTTAATTGCCGTGGATGATATTTTTCTTGGCAGTTGGAAGACACAAATGAAATGTACCAGCAGCGCATAAAAGCTGCCGACTTAAAACTTCAGCAGTCACTTCGGAGAGCGGAAGCATTGCCTGAGGTACGCTTGATGTTAAAACATTCCTTCATGCGATTTGGTATCTGTTACAATACGCTGACGCGGACAGTTGTGACTGAAAACAGCTACGGCAACTGGACGTGGATGACCACTTCGGTCATATAGCTTTGGCCGCACGTAAGTGTGTGAAAACACGTACGGCCAATGTTTTTGAAAGAGTAGCGAGCGTCTTTGCTCATTCGTTGCAGAGTTGGTTGTAACGTAAGTGGGATGCAACCGCCAGCGTTCCGGTTTCTAATGGATCTTGGATAATGACTGAAAGAGTGCTATCTCATGTACAAGCGGCAGAGATTGGATTTTTGCGAAGGGTTCATGCGACATTTCGCGACAAAGTGCGCAGCTGTGAATTTTGTAAAACCCTGAATATGGGACCGCTTCTCCGAATGGAGAGATCTCAGCTACGTTGGTTCGGCCACGTGACTAGAATGTCCCAGGAAATATTGGCAAGGCCAGTCCTGCTGGCTGAACCCACGGAATGCGGCCCAGAGGTCGTACAAGGACCAGGTGGAGTGACTACATCTCCGACCTTACTTGGTCCGGCCTTGGTGTGGAGCCAGCAGAACTATACAAGATTGCTGAAAACAGTGAAGTATAGTTAGTGACCTCCTAGGGCAGCTGCCCCCGCGATCCTCCCCAGAGAAAAAAACTTTATCAATGCGTTTTTTAACTTCAGGAATCTATGCTACTGCATATTTTACATGTCCAGAACGCTGTTTGTTTTGTCTACCTCTTGCGACTGCTCGTCAAGCCTTCATTGAAATATGGCATTTCGCCCATGCGTTTTCCTTGCAGGTTTTCGCTTTTCATGTAGCAGACAGTGGAAACCCAACAGTTTTTTGTAATGACACTAGCCAGCCGTTGGTGAAAAAGGACAATTTGTTTATCTAATAGCCGACAGCTGAGCATTAGTGTCGACACTCAAGCGACCGAACTGTATGGCTTCATCGAAACTGTCGTGCTTTACTCGAACGGGAATGACTTGCGATGAAGGTTTAATTAGTAGATCGATGCATCCTGGTTTGCAGTTCGGTTGTGTTCTCAGGGTAACATTGAAAAAACAGCCTTTCCAAAGCTCGGGGATCAATCGCAAAGTGTTGGTTTTTGGGCAAACTGACATTTTTCAATCAGTCATTTGCGACAAGACACGTACGATTGTTTCAGTTCAACAACTCAAAGAAGCTGTGTATTCGGAGATTTTTCAAACCAACGTCTTGATTTTTCTTTCTCAAAGCAATAGTGTGTGCGCGCGTGCTAGTGTGCGTAGTTGAACCCTGTTCCCCGACACGAGTGACCCCACTCGAGTCTTGCCCAAAACATCTGCTGTTAAACTCCGTTTTCACCCCTGCAGTTTTGCTGGTTTGTGTTTCAGGTCAAAGCTGAACTGGCGCAACGCGTGGCAGCTCTGAACAAAGCCGAGGAGCGTCACGGTAACGTGGAAGAAAGGCTCAAAGCTCTTGAATCGCAATTGGAGGAGAAGACGCAAGAGCTGAACAGGGTAACTGGGTTTTGCCTGATGTTTTTGTTGATGCTTTCAAAGACAAAGTTTATTTCAAAGCCACACCAAGGTGTCTGCTCGTGTACGAAGTAACCTAGTGAGGTTACATCTTGCTCACAATCTCTGCAATGTATCTTTCCGTGTTCTCGCTGTGCGCTTGCATATGACAGTCGCAAAGAAGTCCACCATCTTTTTCTTTCGCAGACCGTTTGTCAAAACCTGAACGAAAAATGGCTCAAACGTTGTAATGGCCCTTCGTTAGCGATGACACTACTGACTGCTCAATAATGAAATTGCCGCTGCAGCACACAATACGGCAACACAGTATGTTGTTCTGTACGGTAATAAAGCATCAGATTAGAATTGTTTGCGACAAATATTAAATTATCCCTTGAAGCAAAAGAGTTGCCATTTATTTCCTTCACCGTAACGAATGTGCTGAAGTCTTTTCTAGCTGTTTTTTACAAAATTGGTTGGAGGAATGGAGGTGCTTGTGGAAATTTTGTTGAAGGAGTTTCGGAAACACAGAGCAACTAGGTGCGCGACAGCAGCGCCAAAACCGGAAAAACCGGCGTTAATGAGAATCGAACTTCGAGGCCGATTCCAGGCGAGAAGCGAACACTAACAATTACGCATCTCACTTGCGTGTGCTGCTAATTTCTCGCACTCCTAACAATCAAGATGTGCTTGTGCTACGTTCCTCGCTTTGTCCTGTAATCGAAAATAACCACGCACAGTGAAGAACTGCGCTTCGTGATGGGTGCCATGACGACCACAGACACACCAAAGTCACTGCGTTATCGCTGCGCTGTTTGTGGTCGTTTGGATTCAAGCCCATCTTATTTTTTCCATTCAGGCCCGGCAGCGCGAGAAAATGAACGAGGAACACAATCAGCGACTCGCAACAACGGTTGATCGTCTTCTGCAAGAATCCACCGAACGGTTAAATCAGCACTACGAAGAAAAAATGGCCGTCCTTGATGAAAAGGTCAGTTTTGAAAGATTATGCAGAGTGCATTGAAAGAGTTGTATTTTCTTAAATGTGCTATCAAATGCGCATGCAAATACAGACAGGGGGTTCTAAATATTTGTTGCCATTTAAGATTTGCGTAATATCCTAGTGAGTACAAACTGTAGGCATCGAGCAATAAACAGGTTTATTATTGAGTAGAACAAAGTTTGTTCATAAAAATTACATTGAGGAATTCAATCGTATGTTGATTTCATAAACAAATCCAAGAATTTTCAACATGCATTATTCCCTGAGCACAGCTCCTGCCACACGCACTGCCGCGTGTTTTGTTTAATCGTTGAGAAAGTTCATTCTGTAGTTACGCAAAACAACTCGTTATACGTTGTTGGTCGAACAATGTTTTGCGAGTGCCGACTTCTGAAGAATTTTTAGTTTGGTTATTTACAGCATTCTCAAACACAACTTTCGGAAACCGCAACACTAATGTATATTTCGCATGAAACACAGTGTCAGTCCGGAATGTTTCAGTTCTGGACGCTTCCCACGGTTTTCATCCTGATGCTGATGCGTCTTAAAGAAAATTAAAACAAAAAAATACGTATGAGCTGCTTGTTGAACAATTACTCACAAAACTGCACTCAAAGTAGCAAGTAGCGATGAAACCTCCAAGTGCCGGAAACACAGGAAACTTAAGTGTTTGAAGAACCCACTTAAGTGCGGGCATATTTCATCTTCCATGTTTGCAAAACTGACCGTTGTATCAACATTCTTGGAGGGCTCTTTCGGATATGCTTGCTTTCTAAAAATTAAATAGAAGAGAAGGATTTTTTCTTTTGACTGTACAGATGTTGTACGTGCAAAGCAAGTCAACAAAACATTAGATGCAGTAATTATTGTCAGGCGACGGGCAGCTACAATATACAGAAAGGTAAACTGGGACGTAGCTAATGCATGTTGAGTGCTCCCCGTTCAAATAACATCCTAAAATGGATTGTGGAGGGGCTAAACTAAGTTCCAGCCAACATTTTTGTGTACTTTTAATTTTGCAGAATACTCATCTTGATAAAGAGCCCAGAAATTGTCTTTTCGAAAACGTTAAAAATTTGAACACCCCTAATGTCGGTGTGAAAAGAAGAATATGTTACATTCTACCAAATCAACAAATTTTCCGTAGTGAGATTAAAAACTTTCAGCATATTTGTAACAATCGAAATGTGTCTTTTTTCTGCTTCATTCGATTTCTTTCAAGATTGACAGTTTCAAATTGCCGGGTGTCGTTCATCCACTAGGGCAGGGTCTCCAAACTGCGGCCCGCAAAGGCATTTTGCCAATAAGGAAAAATAATATAACTACGGAAAATTTGTTGATTCGGTAGAATGTAACATATCCCTGAACAATCACATTGTGTAAGATATTCGGCTCTCGGACTGTTGAGTAATAGCTTATGTGACCCTCGGACAAAAAAGTTTGGAGACCCCTGCACTAGGGTAAAAAAATTGGCAAAAGTTACAAATTTTTGCATGATTTATTTTTAGAATAAACAAAGGGCGATGTGTTCGCTTGTATAAAACGCGATCTTTCTGAAGAAGACCAAGTGCGTCCCCACTCTGTTTAGACAACTAACAGCCGAATATTGTCAAAAGGTTTGGACTGGAATCTGGTGACTACTGGTTGAAATGAGGGCTAACAACCACCATCTACAAAATTCAATATTGTTCTCTGTACGGCCAATGACCGTCGGAATACAACCCGATGCTCAAACTCATCTTGTTCTCGCATCTAAAATTTAGACCAGAAACGTATTTTCCACTGTGATTTTTGGTGACGGCAGTTGGCGGCAGGCCGAAGCCTGAAATTTGCTTCTTGCTGGGCGATTGCGGTGAGGTGAATGCTCTTGCCCAGGGAGCGCTGCGGAGAACTCACGCAGTGGTTATGTGTCGAACACCCAACATTCCGTTTGAGAGGCGGTGTTGCGATCGGAAATTCCGAGCGCAAAGCTTCGCACCGTGGCAGCAAGCAACAATAGAGATCATGCTCGCAATCTCTCTTACTATTGCATGCTCGCGCTACATGTATTATGGTGTTATTCTTCACGCACATACCGTTCGTGGTGAGTCACACAATCAACGCAACACCACCGGAGAGGTTGCATCAGAGGACACTCTACCACTGAGCATCACCACCCACAGATGCGTGTTGTTACCAAATACGTGTTGTTGTTATTTTCAGAATGCGATGGGCGCAGAATTGGACAAAATAAAGACTCTATCGGAGGAAGTTCAGCTGGAAAACGTGCGTATTTAAAACTGAGCTGAAAACGGGTTGCGCCGAAATATTGTTTGTGCGTCAGGACTTGTCTCCATGTCGTTCCACAGCTGAAAAACAGTCAGCGCAGTTTTTTTTCCTACACAGGAGCGACTTCGCCGAAACGCGGACAAGATGGAAACTGAATTGATGTTTTTAAAATCGACAAAAGTAAGAGCTGCCTTTTTTGATTAATGTGCTTTTTGTGTTTAATTGATAAGAACGTTTGCTGATTTCTAAACTAGTAGTAAAGCTGAAATAGCTTCGTATTTACCTCAAGACCGCGAAAGGTACAGTAGATGTGGGACTATATGGATAAAAAAAATGAAATTATGTGGGTAAATGAATTACAAAAGCAATTTTTGCTCTATTTTGAGAATCATGACATGCTTCAGAGCTTGTTAAATGTGGCTGTGAAGTGGTTCATATAAGCGTTTAACAAATCAGTGCAAAAACTAAGTGCGAAACCCTCAAGGTGTGGGGCGAGGCGACGGCCCGTTCGCCTCTCTGAATATCCAATGGATACCCTGCACCTTAAGGTGAAGCTGCTTTGTCGTTTATTATTTGCAAATTGTAGCAGACGTGTTTCGCCATCGAAGTTTTCGCTGAGTTTTGTGGCCACTGCGGTTTAGCAGAGTTGTAAATCTAATTAGTTGGCATGTGAAGCAGAGTGGATAACTGTCCCTGTGCGATTGGTGCATGCACATACTCCTGCTGCTGCATCAGTACAGTCTGGGTACCCTGAAGTACGCCACGTAGTTTCACGCGCTAGGAACATAAAGGCCTCTGTTCAACGGTTATTTTCGCGCAGGCGTCGTCAGTGGAAAGAATAAGCAACCCATCCCTCCCACCTTACTCCTTCACAGCAACGCGTCCCGGTCGCGCCATGCCGCGTGTAGCTGGGAGTACGCCTGATCTGGCCAAACACAGGAATTTCGTTCCTTCGACCACTTCCACAGTTTCGCTTCTGAACTCCGATCTGTACGCGGAGGCAAACTCGGTTGCCTTGCCTCATTACGCCACCTACAGGTAAATTGGGAGTCTTGGCTGGTGGCCTGGCTCACTGCTTGTATTTTGACCAATTTCCAGAGTTTTTTTACTATGTAGTTGTTACTAAACTTGGTTTGTCGATGTGTCATAGGCGTTTATCCTGGTCTTATCCGTAATACCAATGCCTCGTGAGAACATGTAAAGTGAGACACCTTGCCGTGACATTTTGAGTGCAATGCAAGTACATGAAAAGTTGCATACACCATTATTTGCTGATGCCAATACATCAGTGACGGCAGACTGATTTCTTTCAGATGCAAAATATATTTTATGCTTGTAGTTATAATTCGTATGCGGTTCAATGCTAGCAATATCCATCCATTTGCGTTGTGCGCTGACAGGAATTACGATCCTGGCCAGAGATCAATGCTTTTGTGTTCAGACCGGTTTGAAATAAACATCGTTGTGACCATGACAGAATATTACTAAATTGTGGCAACTTTCGAGCAAATGCTGGTTGATGCCACAGTCAGCACAACGTTTGTCAATTGTGCCGTGTGATATTCAATAATTTTTGAAAAGTCGATTGACTACTCTCGATTTTGTGACAACGCATTCCTTCATTTTCTTGATTTTTCCCTTAATTTCCGAAAAGTTAAGTTGTAATCAACAGCCCTACATTCGTCTTGTTTGTGGATCCTCTACCGCCACTCTGACCAAGAAAAAAAGTTTGAGACAAAGCGTTTGTCCCGGATCCGTCCCCAGTTGGAGCAACTCATCTGCTCTGGTCCCAACCAACGCCGCTCCAACCCGTTCTTTATTGTCCGGATCCGAGCACTAGTAGCCGCGTGTCTGGTGCAATGAGCCGCATGGAGTTCCACCACCAGGACTACGCACTTACGCAAAATCGAAACGTAGTTGGTCATTACCACGACTCGATGACGTCTAAGCACAACATGAATGAGCGAAAGTTTCACCGAAAAAAGCAGTTCGCTGATGTTTTTGCGCTTTTCAGGCGATTTAGGAAAATGTTTTTTTTTTTTGCTAATAACACGTATGAAGTAGATGAAGTAACACTTTCAACCAGTTTTTCTTCTGCCTCAGCTTATCTTGCAGACCAGGTTTTTTTTTTGCTAATAACACGTATGAAGTAGATGAAGTAACACTTTCAACCAGTTTTTCTTCTGCCTCAGCTTATCTTGCAGACCAGGCGTTCTTAAAGTGAGATCCGAGGGCCCCCAAAGAATCTGTGGATTAGTTCTGAAAGGTCCGTGAAGTAATAAAGATTAATGTCGTTTCACTGTTGGTTTCGTTTATTGCGCCATCTCCAATGTCAGTTCTATAGTAAATAAGTGTTTCTCAAACCAGGCCACTAACGGCACGCGCAAACCAAACAAATATTATTTACCCTCAAATCCAACCCCTCCAAACTTTTATCTAGTGCTGACCGAGTGCACGAGATGTAGGATGCTACTGTCTTGTTAGCTAAAAATAACGCGTTTACCTGCAGATCCGGTGGCAGTTACCTGCGGCCTGGCAAGGCGAGAACGGACACAATGCGTAGTGACGGTGACAAGGTAATTAGCAGTTTGCCGTGCCATGTTAGCAGCGCTAAGCCAGAAAACTGACTCGTGAAAGTGTTTTACAGTCACTTAATGAACAGGAGTGGGAGCGCATTCAGCAAGCAAGCATCTTGTCTCAAGTCCAGCAGGCGTTCGACGGCAGTTCGTCTGCAATACATCCTTCTATCACCAGCTCTTCTGGGATGGCAGGTGCGTTGTGCAGTTGAACGTGGCAGTGCTGACTGCGCTTGAAACGTTCGTCGGGATCTGCCAGGACATGCAGCAAACCAACGCTTAAAAACCTTCATCCTTCTGGTGCGAATCGTTGCAGGAACTTTGCCGTGTACATTGTAGGGAAAAGCAGCTCACGCAATGTTTAGAAAAGTTGTTCTCAACCTTTCATGGTTTGTGGTGTTGAGAAACCTTCCAAAGACTCTCAACACTTGTGGCCCACTGCTTATCAATAAAAATACCTATCTTCGTTGTGGGTTTTGCAATATTGCGGCAGAGCTATTTAATAAAGGCCTCTGATCGTGGCCCCCGGAGAACCGCTCCGTGGACCCCTAGGGGGGTCGAAGGGCCCGGTCGAGAAACCCTGGTTCAGAACAGTGTTTCAGAAAAATAAAGCATTGTAAAGCGAAATTGATTGAGCAACGCAACTTACCCCCAGACATGAATAGAGCAATCACTTCTAGAACATTTGTATGGATGAACGAACCGTTATGCAGTAATGTCTTACATGCCGAGATTTTCACCTTGCCGCGGCATGACCGCGCCCATCTCTGAATTTATTACTTGAACATTGTGTTACGTATTACATGCAGCACCACTCCTCTGAATTTTTGTAGTGAGCCGCTTTGAACCGCTGGCGTCCGCTTAAGGAAAAATCAGAAAAAAACAGATCTTTGTTGTCAAGGTGTTGTGCTATCTCTTCAGGACTAATTAGTTTCTCTTTATTCTGTGACGTATCTTGCTGTACTCATCGCAGATGTGGACGACAGCGTGTGTTCCGTGGTCGACCTGACGTCACCCGCTGGTCACGTGAACCCGCAGTCCCTTGCGTACATACTCCAGGACCAGCTGGATGCAATAAATCAAGAAATAAGGTGACTTTTCTCTGCTCTGTACAATCATATGGTGGCCTGTTTGCGCCATGTAGGAATTTTTTTATATCTGAGAAAATCCCCAGTAACATTTTTCTTTCACAAAAAATATTATTTTAATTGACAAATTTCTTTAAAAATTCCTGACGAATTGTTTTTGCGTTACTGCGTCCAAGCCGCCAACAAAATGCTTCCCACTGAAGTTTGCAAAAAAACCCTGTTGAATATTGATATGACCCGAGCCCAATATAAGTTCTTAAATGCAGTGAATGCGAAAGCGACTGGAGCTCAGCACCAGACCCTGCCGGTAGCTTATCTGCATCTATCCCGGCTTTCTAGCAAAAAATTGTAGTAAGTATAACTTCAGGCATAAGCTTTATATAAGTAAAGCCTGATCTATCGGGTACTGGAAAATGTGAAGCAATCCTTTTATTCATGTCAGAGTTATCCAGTGCAACAACTGACGTATTTATAGCTTACCTATTCCAGGAACAAACATCATTTTGATGCAAGTTAAAAACCCTACAGAACTGGAAAACAATGTCTGCTGCAAGCGTTGTTACAAAAACACGTGATGACCTTTCCTACTGCTTGTAGTGTAGTATTCCACATTACACCTATGATATATATCCAATGTACTTAGACCAATCTAACTGCAGGTGGGAAATACAAAACTACCTTGCGAAATGCTCCAATTCATGGCATGATTTTTTGTAATTTCCACATCCATAACAACGGCCATAATAAAATCGACTTCAACAAAGACTAATAAAAGAGATTAGACTTCACACTGAGAGAACGCAAAGCAATGTACTGCAGAAGAAACAAGGTCAGCGATGATTTATAAGATAAAAACTGTCGTGAAAACAAACATGCAATATGCGAAATTGCACCATAGTTTCTTTGCTAACCTCATAGGGAAGCACTTTCGTTAGCGGAATTGGGCGCAGCAACGAAAAATAAATTCATCATGAAATGTTTCGCAAAATGTTTGTTTTGAGGAAACGATGTCTCTCAGTTTCAAAGAATATGCCAATTGAAATATCTATCTTCAGAAAAAAATTTTTTGCAGCGATTTTTCTTAAAGACTGTATGACAATTTTTACATGGCGCAAAAAGTCCAGCATGCGGTTTCCAACTCTTTCCTGAAACGAGCTCAGTCGTGCAACCCGGTATCACTGAAATTGTGCGGAAACGTCGGTGGAAGTGTCAAAATGATGCTGGGTTTTGTAGTTGTTGATTGAAGTTGCCTCCCACGTAAACCTGTTTTTGTGGTCTTGACAGCATCCTTCAAGAAGAAAAAGTCTCAGCTGAACGGCCAGCGGACATGGAGCCGATGACGTCATCCGACTCACGCAGACCTGTTTTTCAGCTTGATGGCGGTGCGCTGGTTTATCCTGGTGGAAACAGCTCAAGAGTGCAAGGCTCCTTCCCCGTAAGCAATCTTCTGACGCATATTTAATGCACACGAAGATATTTCGCTGGTCTAATATAGCTTTTATAAAACGCATCCCCCCAAGGTCTATGTGCTAATCGGTTGTGGCTTGTCAAACAAAACGTACCTGACGCTGACGTGGCTTGTACATGATTAAGACAGTATTATCTATCTCTCCCAATAAGCTGAGAGCTTGGGCTAAATGATAGTGATAGCTTACACTGGATATATTGCGACTAACTAGTTCACACCGATTGTACTTACCAAGCGTGGACAAAGCAAGCGGCTGTTCCTTGAAAGGTTGTTGCGCTGTAGCGATGCGAACGGCTAGCACGCCATGTGCGGTAAAACCGGATCGCTCAGGTTGTAGCTGACACAACCATCCTCTGCCATGTGTTGTTTCGTGTCTCTAAGTCATCTCTCAGTCATTTATGCCACGATATCGTGGACCTATACTCATTACCTGTCGCGCTAGATATGAATTGTGACGGCTTTTCGAACTAGCATTGTTTAAATGCNTGTGAACTTCGCACAANCTGTCAAAGATCTTTGTGACGTAAACATCCTGCTCATTATATGTTCCTGTCTGTTCGACCAATAGTCTCGTGTCGTTTCCAAAGGCCGTTTTAATAACAACGCAAATATTCGGTAACGCGTCATGCACACGAAGTATAACAACCGTACTCGAGAAAAGTAGTCGGAGCTTGCTTTCAACCAAAGATAAACGGAGACGGCGGTAAAAAAATGCGATTTAGTTTTGGCTTCTGACAGTTGGTGAGCGAAAGATCACAAGTCCACGTTTTAAATTAATTTACACATCGGGGTACTGGGGTAGCCCAATAACATGGGACACTGTTCCATCCCGACGGTGCGTAAAAACATGGTAGGTTTCAGTTTGTTGGCTGTTACAAAGTTCTCAAAACGCTGTGAATATTCGGTTACTTACCGGAATCGTACAAAAGATTATACGCTGCATTTTGTCCAGAAATCGAAACTTACAGTATGACCGAAATCGTAACGTTTTTTTGCTCCACTAACAAGCGTAGCATGTCTTTTCTTTTATCTTTGTTTTTTCTTCAAAACCTACCCTGTTCTTGATATATGATTCATTCCAACCGGCAGTATCGCTTTCCTTACTTTCGGCAGCAGCTCGCGCAGTCTAGGTCGTCACGTTCTCTTGGATCTGCTCCAAATGCGTCAGCGGCACCGACGCTGACATTGGTATGCCAGGAGTTTTCGGCATTCGAACTGTTATTTCCTGTTTCGTTAATGGCTTTCTCCACCTTTGCCTCGACTCATGCGGCTCCTGGTAGTCAAGCAGATGTTGAAAACTGGGCATGTTGCCATCAGCTTGTCCAACAGCGCTACTCTTGTGCGTTGACTTGCCGTGGTGGTTTCCGTGTCGCTTCGCGTTCAACGCGTCGGCGTTGGTCACCAAGTACAAGGGTGAGTGCAAGTGGTCGGCCGGGTTAAAATCGGCTGGTCCGTCGACTTGATACGGGTAATAGTAGTAAGGCTGCTTGTGCAAGCTCTTCTGGTTGGCATGCCGACGGTGTAAGGCCTGCCTGCTCGACGGCTCGTGAAGTGTTGCGCTAGCGTTGATGGGAGACGCGCTGTAAACGTATCCCACGCCACCGTCTACGTAAGCGTCACCGTGCTTCTTCATAACTCTGTACAATCGTTGCAAGTCCATGAGGTCCTTAACTTTTGGCGCTGTGGCGGTCTTAATCTTCAGTCTGTTGTAAATACCGTATAAATGGGACAAAGCAGCATCATCTGCATGTTGCAGCGGTTGCAGCCCATCCACTGGATTAATTTGTACACGTTGACCGACGTCTTCTGAACTGACTCGCCCACTGGTTCGATGTTTGTCTGGTGCCCGTTCATTTATTGAATCTCTGCCATCTGTAAATAAACCAAGTTCTTCTCAGTTGCTATTCTACGAGACCGGCCTTTTGAAACAGGTACTTAAATAAAGGTAGTACGAAGGAAAAGGCTGGACTGACTTTTTCTAAACAAAAAACATTTAATCGCGCACAACCTGCATCACCTGCTCTCTGCACGCTCCACAGGTCCGCCGTTGAAAGTTCGTCGCTGCTGTTGTAAAGGCTTCGGAAGAACATGTCGACCGGGCTGCTTGACGGTGCTCGGAGCGATAATTCGCTGCGGAACACAGCAGGGCAAAGAGTTGATAGGTGTTTTGTGCTGCTGCGCACGTATCTTTCTCGGAAATGCGACCAAAGCAGAATTTCTTCGAATTATGCCCGCAAGAAGTTTTCTGATCACCTACCTGTATTTGTGGTTAAAATTTAACGGAGGTAAAAATTGAGGGCCCAGTGGTCGGCGTGTCTCGCCGATTTTGTTTTTTCCTATCTCGTGTTTCTTTGATGATGTATCAGATTGTGCGTTCGCAATTTGGGGATGCTTTACATATCTCTTCCATCCAGTCGATATCATGTTATTTCAGATATGCGTTGGAAAAATCCAAAAATTTATCCAATTACTCAATCGTCACCATCGGCGCAGTACTGGTGTCGTGCAGTAATAAGCCAAGCGGTAGATGCGTAAGTCGAGTGTTCGAAACGTACTGCTAAACGCCACGACAAGATTTTCTATAGCATTTTAAAGAAATGCTTTTCTTTTCCCAATCTTCACAGACATGTTAATCAAGCTAATGTGGCATCCAATACACGCCTGAGTGTAAAAAATTTAACGTTAGATTGTATCGAATCGTGCTGCTGTACAGAAGACCTCATTTGACCCCTAACGGCGCATGGGTCGGTTGTCCCTGATATTAAAATGTATGTACAACTGTTGCCTGCACCTTTGACGCAGTGGCACGACGTCACTGGTTGTGTTTGAGCAAATAATTTAACGAACTTGTTCTTCATAAATAGGACCGTTGGCTTGTCGGTGCAATTCGAACTCGCAAAACAGGATAGCATTGCAGTTTGTGCACTAGCACGCGATCTCGAATTTCTGCAGCCTGCACGGAGCTAATTCGTAGCCAAAACATTACGCTGAAGTTTCGTTAAGTGTATCGATTTAACTGCTTTCAGTTCGAACGCTAGCGTGATTCCGCTCCTGCGTTGCAGTCAGAGTTTACAGGATACTTTTTAACATTTGCTAGTTGTGCAAATCACAGAACTTTCATGTAAGACTAAAGGCCGATATAGGCCAGATCAGTAGTTTCTACTGCAACAAACACGTAGCCATAATCACGTGAAAGACGGCGCCGCACCCCACCGTCCTAACTGGACAGGGCAGATTTTTCACGTGAAAAAATCACGTAGCTCGCGAACGAACAACTATTGTCAACATTCAGCTGCTCATTTTTTGCTGAAGCTGAATGGATTTTTTTTTCACCACGTTCCATGACGAAAGCTGTCGCCAGCTTTGCTGAAAAATCCCTTACATGGCGTTGCCTTTATTGGTGAAAGGTTTTCGGCCCTGTGGAATTTCGTCTGTTGTCCCCCCTGGACGACAATTGTGCTTCCTCTGAACCGATTGTCAGCTGAAGTGTAAGGCTTCGAATCCATTGACGCTCAACCACTGAACAAGTACTACGCAGTCGAAAACACCCGCGTAGTTATTAAAAACGTACCTGTTGAGCATTGCGGCTGTGAAATTAGCCACAGCGGCGTGAGTGGGATTGAACGTCAGTCTCCTTTTCCCTCTTCCCCTTTGTTGTTGCCGCTCGTGTCTTTCTCCTGCTGTGAGCGGTGGCTCTACCACTGCGATCCGTAGTACCTTGTGCTTGCCAGCTGCACGGAAACAACTGCGTTCAGTTGACCGTATCGTGGCATTGTTAGCGATCTATCGACCCTGATGTGATCAAGGCCTCCGAGATAATATTTCTCAGAGGCCTTGACGCTATGCGCACACGATTCAAGCACATGGAGGGATTTCATTTCACTAACATGTGCTGTTTTGACACATGTCGCAAAAGCGAGACAGAAATTCGTTAAACTTGCCACTTCCACATTGCATTTAGCTTATTCAACCAAAGCAACTCTGCACTGGCTAAGCTACTTTTGAGAGATGTCATATACACCTGAAATGAAACTGGTACAGCGACGGCAGTTAAAAAGCACTTTGTCAGTCAATCTCCGTTCTACAATTAATCGCAATGCAACTGTTTTGCACTAGGGCAGTATTTTTCAACCTTTTTGCTTCAGCGGAACCTTCCGCAAATGTTTGCGTTGCTCATGGAACCCTATGGCATAGGGTTCCGTCACACAAAGGGAGCAATAAGTCAAAGCAATTGATAAACAGAAGTTTCAATGCGATTCATAGTGGCAAGGTTACTGTCAAGCAGGGGTATTCTATAACCGCTAAGAAGAACTGTGGTTGCGAATTTCGTCCCAGGCAATTTCTGTCTGTTTCGGCGGAACCCCGGTTGAAAAACACTGCGCTAAGGTTTGCAACACTAAAATCGGGTCAACCAAGATCAAATACATGTTGATTGTTAAGATTGAGTACGAGGATCTTGAAGGTGGTCGAACGTTAAGTGTTTTCTCTTAAGTGTCCACCGCTGTTTGGCAGTGTGTGAACACCGACTAGTTGCTAATTACCCGGTATCTTTTTATTCCGGGGCAGATGCTTCCCGCCTTGTTCTAATTCATTCGAAGACTCTTCCATCTGTTGATGGTTTGTCACGGAGTTAATCAGCTGCAAGCTCGCATGCTGGCCGGTCCCTTGATTATTTCTGGTACACAATTTCAGATTTAAATTTCTGGTCTGGAAGTAACGGTAAACCATACTTACTTAATTTTCTTTCATGTTGGAGCAAGTAATTTGAATCTCATGAGCCACAGCAGGCTAGTCGCGGCTTGGTACAATACTTTTTTTTTCAGAAAAAAAAAATCTGGCTTAAGTTTGTGAAATTTGAGTCACTTTTCGTTAGACTTTTTCACGCAAGTTCAGTAATGCCGTAGTATTTTTAGACGTTGGCGAAATCTGAAAACAGTTGTACCGGGCGCGTTGTTACAGCCCTGAAATCATGATCACAAATCTCCAGTGATTAATTAGTGCATTACGTATGAAAAGCCCAGCGAAAAAAGGTTCCCTTACACGTGGAAAAATCTTATATAACGCACAATTAAATAAACCTACAATAAGAGAAAAGTCTATGTTCAGTTGCTGCAATTGCAGCGAAAGGTTCCGCAAAAATGCAATGTTTAGTTACGAATCGTAGCATCGTATACTTCTTTTAGCTGAAGTGTGCTATTTGAATGTTATAGCGTAAGCTTTATACCTTGATGTTTTGCCTGATGTGATGTAAGGCGTTGTATGCAGTCTCCTTGCTGCGGTTTGCTTTTTAGAAACTTTTCCAGAATACATTTGAGTTCTGTTGTGGTGGCGCCCCTCAGCGGTCGTTTCTCGTCCCACTTTGAGCTGCTTCACCATCGGCTGCTCACCGGCAAAGTGATACTTGCTCTGGTCGCCGGCGTTTTCTTGCCGCTCGTCGACAGCCACCTGCGCATCGGGGGCTATCGAGATTTTTCCTCCTGTGCTTGCAGCCTCGGCGGTCTTGTTTGCAATGTGTTTTTTTGCGATAGCCATAACTCCAGATGGATGTGACTCTCGCTTTGCAATGCCTTTAAGCGTTAGCCTGTGCTTCACTTTTTTTTCTTCGTCCATCATGCTTTTTTGCCACAGTGACGTCACCAAGTTGTTTATCTTGGGAAGAGTTCCTTCGCCGTACGTCCGAGGGCGAGTTCTGAACAGGAAGGATTTGTTACGTAACAGTGATATTCGCAGTTTTCGAAATTAAACTTACTGAAAGGCGGAATTTCTGTTCTATCAAGGGTTTAAATTTTTGATACTCACAACGGCCTGTGCTGACTGCTTTCACTTCTCATTTTTAGTCGTGTCGAGTGCCTTGTTGCTGCTGAACTCCTGTGTTCAGTCTCGTCCACTGGTGTTCGCTCCTGTGGCTTAGCGCTGTTTTGAAGAAGCAACTTCAGTTTGGTACTTAAAGCAGCGCCATTATTGTGTGGTGCTGTTCGTCCGCGCTTTGCACTTTTTTGCAGTTTTCTCACTGTTCCGACGTTACCTGTTGGTTCTTTCAATTGCTTTTTTAAGTCAATCAGAAGCGCTAGCGTTTGTGCTTTGTCATCCATTTGTTTTGTTTCGTCGTAGCACCCACTGGAATAACTACCTGTAAAACAAATTCAGAAGAAACATTAAAATTGGTCTTCGACATCATGCTTTTGCGATGACGTGTTGTTTTTTTACATTCTTCTTTGAGGACCTGCTCATGAAAGCACGAAGTGGTTTTTCTGTAGTTACTGTACATGTTGCTCTATAAGATTGTACATGCGGTATATTATAGATTTGTAGCATCGTTGTAAGTAAGACTGAATATACAGTAATTACGAACACGATGGCAATACAATGCACGATTAGTGAATTTCACGGTAAGAAGTTAGTTTGGGAACATTTTTTTAAATAGGATAATCAACGCATAAGCCACTTAGGGTTCGTTTGTCCGGGTATCTTCACTGTGTATAGTGTTCGATGTTTCTGTCTGAAGGTATTGGCGGGCGAAGGTAGATAGACAAATTATCCAGTCTTAGCTATGACAAAAAATAGAACTATGTGTTACACCTGATGGAAATTTAAGTAGCAGCAAAAAAACAACTAGAACTGTACATTCGCATGATGGAATGCAGGATGGTCCTACAAGAAAAAGTGACCAATTTAACAGCTGTAGCCCGTGTGTTTGCAGCAGTTTAGACACGAAATAAGGGAATTTTTGCTCACAAAGCAAGAATCACTGTCTAACTGAAGAAATGTAAGGCAAAGCTTATTTCAGTGGTTGCTACAAACACTCTGACTGGAAGCGACTTCGTTTGATGCCTTGTCTCTGTGTGTGGCTGGCTCATTCGATTATAAGCCAAGCCAGAGCATCCTGTCTTTGGGGATCAAGCAGTTGTGAATCACGAGTTGGCTTAAAGTTGCTGTTGAAAATTGTAACTCTACGTCTGTTTGAACCTTTCGTCGCCGCGGATTCATTCTGCACATGCAACTGTAACCAGATCAGAAGATGCGTACGAAGCTTTATCCCGACTTATTATTTTATCTCTTTACGACTGAGAAGCTTTAGGAAAAAAGTGTTTGCCCTTGTCAAGGTAGACATTACTTGAATAACTGTAAAGGGCTTGCGTAAAATGCTAGGCTCAATTTAGATCACCATCAGCAATTAGTCAAAACCAGTCAACCTTGAAAATGCTGCACAATTAGATCTTTGCACTTTATACACTCCTGAAGCTATTGTTGGTGTGTGTCTTTTGGTCACTTCGCCACCATTAACGATATCTTTTGGTTAGTTTCCATACATTCTGCCATACTGTAATCTGTTAGCTGATGACTGGATTTGAAGTATTAAAATGGGACTTCTATGTGTTTTTGACGTGTCCTCTCCAGTGCATGTGCTTGTCGTAACTCGTGATTAGCGAGGTGCATCTCGTGTCCAACAACCGATAGCGATCCCTCAATCGACTTTACGCAGTTCAACGGGAACTCCTATTCATATTTGTTAGATGTACAACCAGCGCTAAACGTGAGCCTCCATTCCACCAACCTGCTAATTTCTTGTCGTCGGCGCGCGGGTCTGGATTGGCAGAATTGCACAAAGCTTGCTTTTTGTCAGACTTGTGCATTTTTAGCAAGCCTTCGCCATGCACTGGGTAGTTTTTGGGGCTCCTCGGCTCCGAAGTTTTATTCTGCGCCTGGTGTCGTGTTGTTGCAACAGATGACATCACCACGCTGCTTGGCTTCTTGGACGCCGCTTTCGTGCTTTCGTTCGAAGTAGCCGTGTTCTTTCCGAAGAATGGTGGCTTGTTTTGCTTTTGATCTGCTGATACGAAGGATTATTATCAGTAAGAAATTTTCGGGTATCTATTCCCCGACGTGTAGAAGCTGATTTGCAAATGTAAAGAGGCTGCTGCTATTGTCAAGTAGTACCTACCGCCTTTTTTTAAGTAATGAATTGTATTGTATGACGTCTTCACTTCCACACGCAACGCAGAAGACTTAAGCATGCTTGGCAGTAACAACGAACACACAAATACATGTAAGAACATGAAGAACGATCTGTGGCTGGCGGTAGTAGAAATGCATGCTCTTGATGACTTCGAAGTAGACCGATTTATAAAATGCATGAGGGAGTGGGAGGCTGCGAAGGACCAGGGGTAGTTTAGGCTGCAGATCCACCTAGGGCGAAGCTATATAGTGTAAAGGGAGCAGTTTATAGCAGTAAGTTAGTCTGTTGCTATGAGTATAAGATTTAACACGCGCAATACAGTTGGTTTATGGAAGCAAAATGTCTTGCAGGCAAGATCAATCCACCAGAAGAAATTGTTTAAGGTTGCCACGTACAACATTTGCGATTTGCTGTTTTCATATATTTTGGAAATATTATTCATGATAGCTAAAGAGGAAGTGCGTCAACAGTTACGGGGTAGTGCAGCTTGGTGCAGCACTGCCATGGTGTCACAGAATTAAGCAAGCTGAGAACAAGGAAAACATTGGACGCTTCACGATAGTGTGTGTCATCCCTGCACTGTTGTGCAACATACGGAGGAGACGAAATCGCATCATAAGAAACTCCCCTACTAAGCTCCACTTATCAGCAGGATGCCGTAAAATGTACCACACGGGTTCTAAATGATAATTAGGAATGCATCCAGTGTGATAATTTGCAAACAACTTGTTGCTGCACTTTCGATGTACAGTATGTGGCCAGAAAATTTGCTCGCTTAAATTGCCCCTGAAGTGGTGATAGAAATAGATTTTATGTTATCTTCATGTTTTGTTTTTGTGGAATCAAGCAATGTCAGTCACACTCTGCCGTTATTGGAATCATATATAACAAAGGTTTCCCAAACTGGGGTCGTCGGACCACTCCGTGAAGATATGACAAAAAATATGAAAAGTTGAACATAAATACGAAAAGTTGAACATATACATTGTACTGTATTATACACTGTCACGAATAATTACTGCAATGATTCGTAATTGAAATGATTTCGCAAGATTTTCAATCGTAAAGCATGGTTGCTGCGCCATCTTCAAACTGCAGTCAAAAAGTTTTTATAGATATTCTCTCAGTCGGCGTCTATGACGTAACAATTTATCATGTGACTTGTCGCCAGTCCGGAATGCTCACTCTTTGCTAAGATAAGACCCAAATTTTCCATTCTCTTCATTCTTTTATCAAGAAAACTGTTTACGTTGTGCATAATGTTATCCAATCGAGTTTTAGCGAAATTTTTGTAAAGTGGCGATAGTTCCACAAGAGCCGCTTGCAGAAGTTAGTAAAGCGACGATTGGCGAATTTAACAGTTGGTTGTTAGGCTAATCTGATCGAAGTTTAATGAGTAGTTTCAATCAATCAGCTCGGTCATCTTTCTGGTTAAGTGTTGAAAACGATTATACAATACTCTCACAAAAGGCAACTAAAACTGCATTGCCATTTGCCACTACCTACATATGTGAGGCAGTGTTTTCAGCTCTTACAATAATGAAGACAATGCAGGTTTAGACTGACCGTAGACTCTTGACTTACGTGTAGCTCCAAATGAGAAATTGTGCAGTAAGAAGCAACCCCCTATCGGTCGCGTTGATGTCAATTTTGCACAATAAAACATTTTCCAATGTAATTTATTTTTCGTTTCGTATTATCGTTCCGCGCTGGTTGGCGGAAAATTGATGCGACATAAGATTGCGGTCCGAGTAAAAGCAGATTCACAAATGGGGTTCTGTGCCCAAAGAAGTTGATCTATGACGTACATAAAGACAGCTTGTTCGTTGGCACGGAAAAATCCTGCAACGCTTGAGCTGCACATATAATGAATAGCAATCATTTGGGACTTTTTTAAATATACGTCTTCAAAAATTACCGTGACTAATTGCTTTCAGATGTACGATGCTGAGCTGGGTAGTGTTTGCAAAAGTTTACTTTGTCAAATAATGTTTTAGTTAACAATGTCTAACAGTAGTGGCTTTGTTGCGCACACAGAGGTGCTTGGTCTTTCGTGACCAAGACCAGTTTTTGCAAAGGTGCCAGTTAAGAAAAGGTTCTGGTAGAAGCAATTTTATTTAGACCAGTGGTTCCCAAAGTGGGCGATACCGNCCGAGGGGGGCGGTGAAGCAGAAATGGACGGTTGGGGGGCGATAGGAGACCCAGTTAATAATTACATTTCTGTTGTCTTACTAACTTNNAGTGACCAAATGTCAAAAAACAATATGATCAACAAACATGTATGCATGTAAATTGTAATCAAAAAATTAGCGTTTTGGAAACAGAGGTGAAATGCTAGGAGATAAATTGATGAACTGCAGTTTCCATCACTAAAGTTAAGCTGCACAGTAAAATTTTTCTCCTCTACAATTAGTTGATTATGATTGGAATTTTCGTCAGCTGTACCTCTTGGCACGGGTAAACTGATACTTAGTCACTGTAACGAAACGGGCGTTGTTATCACCGGTCAGGTTTGAGAATGCACGCTAGCACTTAGACTCAGCCTGTAACCAAAAGTGTGAGCTAATTTTGAATGGAGTGGTTTAATCATCACAAATATGATACTAACCTTGTACGAGTTCAATTCGAAAGTAGAAAAGCAATTTATATTTTTTTACAGATATTGTTAGGTGCCAACAAGAATAAGTTACCTAAAGGGAATCGAAAAGATTCTGGAAAAGAGAAGTGTGTTTCCGAACGCACTTTAGCTTGAGCAGCGCCAAGGAAATCCAGGGAGAGAGAGATGGTAGAGCCAGTGGATGACTGCAAGTGTCACGGCTAAGTTCAAAAACTTTTCAAATATGCAGATTAAATTCAATCCTGCACTGCTCCGAACTCAAAATTTGCTAAAAATGTGGCAGAGTATTAATGGATTGATTTATCAAAGGACACCAAAGGGTTTAAAAGTGTTCTGCTATGTTTAGGCAACGTGGTGCACTCGGATAATGATGAAGAGAGTTTGTACGCCTGTTGCTGCACACAGACGGTGACTGTCAAAGGGTGTCATAGATACAGTATCTTGGCTATCACAGCCACAGATATCTTCACGAAGTTCAATGAAGTTAATTTGCAATTGCAGGGGAATGGTGGGAATGGTGTTAACTTCATTAAAGCCAAATCAGCAATCTTCACCTTCTTGTCCAAGTTTAATGCTGTGCAAAGGAAATCGAGCCCTTCATGAACTCTAACAGTTTGCAAATCATTAACTCTAACAGTTTCCGATTGCTAAATGAGTTAATTTACTAAATTAAGACAGTATTTAGACAGTATTGCACAGTGTGGAAGGTAATTTATTTATTTTGTTACATGGAAGTGTAAACGCCAAACTGTTCGTGTGAGAACTGTAAGTTGAAATATCTGCATCCGTGGTTGTTGTTGCAAGGTTAGGTATTTTTGGTCAGATGGGATCATTTAAGTTGCCCTGCTGCAAACTTTTTCTCTTTAGACCCGCACGGAAAAGTTTTGCACGTATTTTCAATCGCACTGTCTATTGAGCTGAGTCCGTTACAAATTCTTGATCACTTTCTGAAAAACGCAGTGAACCTTAAGACCTGCCCAAGAAGTATGCTGCCCCTATCCACTGCTTTGTGCTTAACCATATGTGCAAAACGGCAGTGTTGTCAATCAGGATTTTGAATCATGAACGGAAACTGAGCATTACGTAGAAACCACTTTCCAGTCGCACACGGAAAATCACTGGCCGCCGCTGAAGTCAATACATTTCTTACATTTCGAAACTCTTGTTTGATGAAAAATTAGGTAAAGTTGCGGGTTAGTTACTGATATAAAAATGTATTTTCTTTATCGCTTCCAAATTGATATATATAAGTATTTGAGTTCTATGGCCCTTCTAAGTCTAAGGCCAATCTACACTGAGGAGTTGCCAGGAGTAGCCGCGCACGATTCTTTGTTTGTTTTATTGCGCCCAGGAGTTGCCGAGCCGTGCACGAGCACAGA
>JGI24158J21664_10000168_pt1 | contig 48083 bp, 40 predicted proteins | sample Ectturendosymbi3_FD_21664 | JGI IMG/M metagenome (IMG submission 21664) | reverse complement strand
AAACTACTTCACTTATGACGTCAGTCACAAAAAATCCACACCCCCCAACCAAAAATTTTTTTTCGAGTGCCATCTACTAGACTGGCCTATCCGTTTGAGCCCTTGAACAGCTCTCTAGCGCAATCGGCGGAGGAGCTAGGGCGTTGGTAAGGCAACCGAAAACTGCTGTTTTTTAGGCCGAAATCCAAGTACGAAAATACCGTAGGCCGGCTCTCAACGTGTTAACGGAGTCGAATTTGGAAACTTTGCAGTGGATTACCTCACATTTTTATCATGCTGAAATAACAAAGACTAAGCTCTAGCTTCAAAAGTTAAAAGCTCTGCCTCTGTTTCCTGTCACATGTTCAGTGCATTATTAGTACACAAGCTGCATCAACAGTTGTTTAATTAATCATATACACGCAACACTCAATATGGTTCGTAAATCAAAAGACAATTATAATGCATAGACACCCAAGTATCTGTGAGAAGAACATATCAGTCTGTGTCCTGTTGTGATATTTCACATATGTGGTTGGATTTGACAGTAATAATTGAAAACTGATATTTACATTTCAGCAAGCAAAAAGTTTTGGATCATGATGGAATGCATGAATGTTTCTATTCACTTTTTGTTTCATTGGCTGGTCATGCTCTACCATCTGGCTTTCAGTCAGGTAACACTACAGTTTTACTGGAAGTGTGATGTGGAGAAATGTTTGAGCTCACATTTTGTATCATGATATTTCTTTTAACATTTACACTTTTGGTAATAGCAAATCAAGCCAACATACAAAAAGCAGCAGCAGCCTGCCAAGTTATTATTGAGTACTGCCTCTCAAGGATTATGGATTATGATGTTCAACAACACAGTGCTATCTCTCAGAACCACTTGGCATTGGTGATAAAAGCACTTTGTGGTGAGTTGCTTTTGCTGGAAATCATGTCATATGTAGAATGAACTTTAAAATTTGTTTTTGTTAAATATCCCTTTTTAATTGCTCAGATGATTATGTTTTGACAAGACCTGATCGCTTGACATTTATTGCTCTCATCAAGTCTGCAAATTTGCCCATGCTTGTCAAAAGAAGTGATGAAGGAGATGGTATGCATACATTATTTTTATATTAAAGAATTGCTATTGTGGTACTGTGGGTACTCATTTGATGGGAAACTATCTTAATTATTTATAATAATTGCAGTTCACACTGTAAATGCATTTTTTCTTAGTCTGTGCAAATGTCATGAAATCTTTCAAGTTTAAGGTTTTTAATTTACATTTGACAATCTTGAAAGTTTCTTGACATATTTTTGCAGCTGAAACTGCCAGCATTGCACCTGATACAAAACACAACCAAGAACCTGGAAAACTGACATCTTTTTCAATATCAGATCTTTTTGGTGTTTTTTCATCTATGGACGTTTGCCTTGGTCAGTAATTTTTGTTGTTTCTGGTGGCATTTTGTTCAGGTGGAAATTCTTAGTTAAACGTATGATCATGTCAACTTGTGCTGGTGGGGACTGCTGCATATTAGATGAAAATTGGAAGAAGCGAATAAAATTTTCACTTCCATGTAGAGCAGTGGTTCTTAACCAGGGGGCATTAGTAAATTTACAGGTGGGTGCAAGCCCTTAAGCACTGTACAACATTAAAAATTTGATCAATAAATTTACCATACAATACATTTGCATTACAACATATTTATAGCCAGGGGGGCTTGAAGCAAAGGACAAGTACTTGAGGGAGGCATGGTAAAGAAAAGGTTCAGAACCACTAATGTACAGTCAAAGTGATCAGCTTCTAGAGCAGATGTTGTAAAACAGACTTCAGAATTTTAAAAAGAAGTGTTGTCACAAACTTGCTTTAAACAAACTTATATGTTTAGTGTTGACTCAATCCACATTCTATTAAACTTCTGTGCTTCCTGGTAATTAGCTAATCAAAAGCATACNTTATATAAACCTTATCACTCAGTAGTTTAACATTTGAGTCTAAACACCCATATTGCTTTTATTATTTTTATGGCACTTTTCAGAGGACNGACAATTCATTTTGGTCAACATAGATATACTACATAATATTTTAAAGTTTTCTTCATATTGGTAAATATAATTTTAAAAAAACTGAACTGATTTTTAAGAGCTTCAGTTGTTAGCAGTGTTTGATTACAATCAAAACCATGTTAAAACTAATCTCAATTTTTTAGATGACTGTTTATTGAGGAAGTTAGAAGTACTTTAGCTTGAAGTAGGTGGAAGACACAGGCAAAAGATTGTTGTTTTTGCTAAGCATTTTGTTGAAACACGATCCTTTTCATTAACATTTTATTGCACAGCTCTGCTCATTATTTTTCTCCATGAGATCAAAGCTTAAAATCAGCTGTTTTTCTGTAAAACCCTTGAAGCACAAATACAAATGTTTGTTGAAACATTGTTGTAAAAGAATAATCTCTTGGCATGGTGAAGTGGCATGGAAAAATCATTCATAGCAGCATAAATATTTATTTTTGTTGGTGTTATAGTTTCTAGATTTTCCATCTAATCCTTTAAAGTTTTGTGCTGAACAGTATTTTTCTTCCAGCCATCGTACTTCAGTTTAAGTTTCTTGCCCACCACTCCAGGTAATGATTGCTTCAGTTTCATTGTAAAATACGAAAATATATGTTAGACTGAAACCAGCACCATTAAATGCATTTTGTATTGGACATCTGTGCTCTGTTGAATGTGCAGGTGGTGTTGTGCTGCAAAATTACCAGACTTCTTGCATTTATCAAGGTGCCAGTCCAGATGCTCCCGTGAGTTTAAAGCAGATGAACATCATGTCGCTTCTGGAACTGTCAAAAAAATATGAGATCTTTACAGCTTTTACTAATCTGCCATACTTGTCAAGATACATTGCCCGTCATCAAGCTGCTTTGCTGAGTCTTAGCAAAAAGGCTGAGCGGGTGCTTGCTCTTCCTAGCTCGGTAAAAGATGTCAATGCGCTGTATAATGAGTAAGTTGACGTTGTTGTTACGTCGGCTGGGCACGACTTTTATCTTTGACTTCACACAACCTGAATAAATACACATGGATGAGGCTTAGTTTCCGTTTGTATGTTACTATCAACTTTTTGTTTGTAGTTTTAGGCAAACGAAGTGCTGTAGATTCCAAACAAATTTATGTAAACTCATCCACTTTAAAGCTAATGATTATCACCAACTTTAATGAGCTTGTCATATATTATATTTGTTTGATTTGCATCTATTGTACCATTGTGATTTTTATTAAATTTGTTTTTACGCGATTGTTTCGTCACACTGTGAGGAATTTGAGTGACTGCAACAAATGAAGGCCTTTCGTTGGTTGAGGGTCTTGTTATGATTGCTTCAGGTTTCAGTTAAAAATGTAGAATAAAAAAACGCGCATGTCGTTTGCTCGTTTTCAATTTTTATCATGTAATTTCAGGCTGACAACTACGCTGCTACGAGTACACGACGTGTGCTGTTATCTTGACTGACACGCATTAATGGTTATAAGTTTGTGACTGGTATTGTTGATTTTGACCCTTTCTACTTGTAGGAAACATGTTTACACGATTCTCATTTGTGAAGGATACTCAAGTAGACATTTTTCCTGTTTTGCTTTGTCCAATCTTCACTTTTTACGTTATTCTAAACCAGTGGTTCTCAAAGTGGGTGGAATCGCCCCCTTGGGGGGATTTTGAGGGGCAAGGGGGGTGAAAAAACAGAGGGCAATAGGAGGACAAAACATCACAAAGGGGGCAAAAACGCTCAACCACCAATCAACCATTGAGTCACTTCAGTCATCTTCTATTATGACTTGTTAGCTTCTTGCTAATTTTAATATATTAGGGCAACCAATTTTTTGACCTAAAAACTAAAAATTTTGACTTTATTCTGACCTATAAATTTTCTGCGTTTGCAACTGCAAAATAGTTCAGCCTTAGGTGTTGAGGTTAACCCAGAAACATATTTGTGCAGTCTATGCTTTGAAATAAAAAAAAATTAGTTGTTTAACTTTGGGGATAATATATTGACAAGTACATTAATAAATACAGTAGAATCAAACCTGAGAACATCATAAAGTTGAAACAATATATACATAATGGATTGAGCATTTACCAAACCAAGTACTGTAAGACCACGTTTTTTTGCCATGCCTATCCTACATCATATTCAATCGTCCAGTAGTGGGCAAAACAACATTACGTCAGAGATCAGATCGCAGCAAACCCATTATTATGGCAGAATTGCAACAAAACTTGCAAACACATATCAATATCTGTTGTTGTAGTTTCAATAAAATATTAATAAAAAAGATAAAAAGCTGTGCTGCAAGAAAAGTTTGACCCATCGATAAATTTTGACCTAATGATAAATTTTGACTTTTTTTGACGTAATATCTTGGGATTCTCTCATGGTATAAGCGTGAAATTTGGTTTGTGGACGTTTCATAAGCTTAAAAAAGCAGAAAATTTTTTACTTTTTTGACTTTTGGTTGCCCTAATTATGATAATCGTTAGAGGTTGTTGCTAAAGCAATTTATCTGTTAAATTTTTACTCTGGATTGTCTCTGTGCCCGGCTACATTGTGGAGTACTTTCACAAGAATTCTGAACNCAATAGTAGNGTCGTAATGCAATTGTTTAGTTTTAGTTCAGCTATTTAATGGCTTGGTTCAGCTAACTTTCTTTAAATAAATTAAAAGTAACTACCTTGTGTTTGCTCCACCAGCCTTAGGGTGCAAAACAACGTGTTGAGAGTGAAAAGGGGGGGATGTAATATAAACGTTTTGAGAAACACTGTTCTAAACTCGAGGAAATCGCCACCCAAACTTCTAAACAGGTGACGTTGACACACCTGAATCCAGTGGGTAGCTGACGTCATTTTGCCGATCAATGGATGATGCTCAGTAAAGGAGCAATAGCCATTCTGCCCTTACCTATTGTTTGCAAATCGTCTGCGGAAAGACTTATGTGAATATACTAGCAACGTGTTGTCCTAAAAACGAAGAAACAGGCGTGTAAGGCTGTAGGTGTATCACCAAAGTTGTTTTTATATTTTCTTAGAAACCCTGCTCATGCCTATTTGCCTAAAATCTGAATCAATCTACTAACTGGTTTATTTTAGTTATTTGGGGGAATACTGAGGTGTGGATAAGCTCAGTGCAGTCTTCAAAGATATGGACTGGTTTGTCTTGTGAAATGTCAGGCACGAAGTTTGAACTCATGAAAGTGCCATTACTGAGAATCATTAATGGGCTAAAGCGCGAATTAGTGTTTTGGGTTGTTAAATCTCTGGATATCAGTTTTATTGGCAACTACGCACTTACATGTTGACTATAATATAGCTAGAATTTAAGTCATGCCAACTACAGACCTCTTATTCTCCCAGACTTGGACAGCTGCAGACGAATTTGAGACTAGTTATGGAGACCTCACGCCTTCCTATTGTGAAGCCAAACGATGAAGAGCAACTGAAAGCTCGCACAGATGTTGCCCTGGGCAGTCTATGTGCTGGCATCAGCGTGGCGGTTGCTATGAGTGTGACAAAGCAAGGTACGTGCGATAATTGCAGCCAGCAGAACAGCTGCGCTAAGATGCAATGTTTTGACAACAAAGTATTCCTGATGATGGTGAATGCCATTTTCGTCCATTTGCGGTTGAAGTTATTGTGCGAAGTGCTGTACTTTCCATGGTGAAACAGTTACATCAGTTTGTGACCGTATTACAATTCTCGGGAAAGGATTTCGCTCTGAAGAAGTAACCTGTTGCGTGATTTCGTTAAGAGGTGTAAACGACCACAATCTTGTTTGTTGACCTAGAACCGAAAGTTGACTTTGCTGACTGAGGTGTAGATTTTGTGACAGTACAAACGGTACTGGTCAAGTTTTTCGGTCCTTAATATTTTATTGCACATCAAGGAAGAGAAGCATCCTCGGAAACACCGGGCTCGACAGCTGCTGGAACGGATGAGCTGGCATTAAGCGCTGTCAAAGACTGCGTAAGTGCCATCGTAACCTGTGTAGTTTTCTTTTTGTCTTTTGTACATCTACAGCAAATACTGAAATACTAACGGATGCATCGCATTTATGTCCGTCTTCGTACGTATGTTTTCTTAACCGTGATCACACCTGATTGTCGTTCTTACGCACGTGAAACCTATTGACGATGGAAGGGCGCAACTGACTTGACTTCACCGATTCGATAGTTTACATATGAAAATAGGGGCAAGGAACTTTCTTTGCAGCTTGATTTTGTTGTAAGTAAGTCCAGTATTAAAACCTCCAGATTTTCATGAACTGAGATCCCAGCTTCGATGGCTCAGCCAAGTCATCAGAATGCCCCAACATGGATTGTCGAAGCGAGTCCTGTTGGCTGCAACACCCACGGGAAAGCGGTCCGGAGCTGCCGTCCCCGTGACCGCCCCGAGAGATAACAGGACCGTGAAAATGAATGAGATGAACTTTTTCGCGCAATACCTTATATCCTTACTTCGTAACCGCATTTCATCAAATGAAAAGCTGTATTTTTATATGTTCATCTGATAGGAAACTGGTTCTTATTTTCACTATGGTTCATCTGCACTAGGAAACCGGCCGTTATTTTTCTCATGCATCGCGCTCACTTGTAAAAATTCTGTGCAATCGAATGGCCATGTCGTGACACTCGTATACAACTGCGCAGGAGTAAATTCACTTGAATCCATAGATGGTGCAAATTTCTCATGCGTTTATTTTTTAGATACAAACGTTTGAAGCTGTTTCCCAAACACTGGCTGAAACCGTCCAGTTTGGAAGAAATGTTCAGAGAAACTTCCATTTCCGAGCACTCTGCCATTTGCTCTGCGGTCTCAAACATCTGCTTAGAAATATCAAGTTCAATACAACAAGGTATTGTGGAGATGCGTTTTTTTCTTCATACTCACTGGAAAGCAACTTAAGATCAGTCGTGCAAAGAGCATAGCACCTAACACTTTGCCGAACGTGCATATCCGTGATATTACGCCGTTGTGATTGGCTTGGATCTGTTATACAGTCCATTAGAAATCCCGAAAAACCTTTCATAGAAGCCTTCACTATTGTCGGGTAGGTACCAATGGTAAAGATCGATCAAAATTGACTTAATGAAATTATTTTGGTTCAATGTTTTAGTAAGTAGGCAAGGCTGTCCAAGGTCTGATTCATTTTGCCCCTATTATCAAAAGTTAAGGTTGAACCAACATTATCTACAAATGGATTGTGCATGGCTTCGCGACATGAAAAAAACGCAATATGAGCCAATTGAAGCTTTCGCTTGTGTGCTGACCTCGTACGATTGGAAGCCATCTTGGTTATGCCGAAATCATTGTTTCTGTATGTTGTCAGACTTACGTAATCAAGGTTGAAAAGTGTTTTCTGGCTCACTTTGAGAAAACGTGCATGTCAATCGTGTTTTGTGATATGAATAGCATGAAAAGGGCTACGGCGTCGGCGTCTTGATGCTGATTTTTTCTACCCTTCCCTCAGGTGGTTACTGTCAGTTTAAACCAGGGCTGTGGAACCAGAACCCCCTGATCGACACACAAACGAGGAAAATTACGTATATTAGGGGCAATCTCGGTATCTATAACTGATGCTAGTTTTTTCATGTTTCCACTCCCCCGTTTGCATTGAATGTGTTAAAAAATCACGAACTACATTACAGTTATACAAAAAATGGCTCCGGTTCCGGCCACAAACTGTCACCAGAGTCCAGGCCCAATCATCCAGAATTGCTTGGGATTCGTCTCCACAGCCTCGGTTTAAACAGGCAGCGCTGAACTGCCAGTCTCAGTGTAACTACTCATTGGTTTGAGAAAGTTACCAAGGTTGCGAAAACGTGTTTNAGGTGAACGCGAGGGCAAAAAAGTCAAATGAGGTTTGATTTCGTCATTGAAGCTCGNGCACATTGTTCCACTCGGTGTAGTAGCACCTGTGCTTAGATGTTCTGCTGGTGGGGTGCAACTCTTGCTTCAAATAGTATATTTTTCTCACTGATCGTCGACTCGGCACCTGGGCACTTCATTCATTCTGGCCAAAGAGAATTTCAATTGCAAAATGCTTGGTTGTAGGAACCTTGTATTTTTTTAAAATGACTTCGAAAACGTTGAAAAAAGGCCTGTGCTACATGTAGCGTCCGCCCTGTACCTATTTTTCTGCGTGGGTTTGGTGGCCGGCATGCTTGCCGCGAGTCCATTGCCTTGTTTGTTTTCCAGCTCGAAGTTAACCCTGGCTTTCGTGTCACTCACTGTGAACCTTCTGCAAAACATGCTGCGAGACTGCGACGCGGGCGCTGGAAAAACCTCGCAAAGCGGCGGTGCAGAAGACGCTCTCGCGAATCTGACGCAGCCGACTTCCTGCTTGCAAATCCTTGACTTTCTTTTTAAGCAGGTGTTGTTCATTGATTGAATTACTTTTATATGTAATATTTTTAAGCCTTTTGTTGTTGTTCACGCAAGTCTGGCGCACCTGCCAAATCAACTGAACATCCAGTTGTACGTACGTTTGATTTAGCACGCGCTGCTAGTTTAGTCACGTCTCGATGACGATTTTGAAAATACTGACTCGGGGACGCGCCATCTCGAAGAAACGTCCAGTTGCAGCTGCCCTGCGACATCGATTGCTGCCAAACTGTTATTTCGCCAAATTCTCCTCTTGCGGAAATATAATGTGGTCAGAAATGATCATATTGTCCGTCTAGTCACCGCGACCGTTGCTGACAAGACGATCGTATCGATAAAGCGGCCTGGACGACAACGGCAGATCTTTATTTTTATTTTGCTTCCAGTATCCTGTCATGGACCTGCTAATCAGCTCTGCAGTGACGTGCTTCAAAGAGGTTCACGACAAAAGGTCATCAGCAGTTCGTCACAAAGGTGAAAACAGTAACAATATCTCAGTGTTATATAGTTCTGAGTCGCGCAAACTGCGCAGGCGTTGATCATCGCACAAACGTCTTGCAAAAGCGATTGTCATCTTGTTGTTCTTCGATTTTTGCAGCAGACCTGAAGCCAAAGGCGGCCACTGATTCTGGAGCATCTGCCGACGAAGACGGGTTCGGTTTCTATGACAACGCATCTGACGAGTCAATGAGCTCCGACGACGACGACGATTCTGAAACGTCCCACGGTAGCGTTTTTTCTGCGCTCGGTGTATGCCCCGACGACTCGGCGCGCTTGCGCAGCGTCCGGTTCGCTTTATTTATTCATGTATTTGTTACAGCGTCAGCAAATTTCATTCTCGGCGACTGGATGTGCAAGTTAATGATGAGCGACACCGCGTCCGACCAAGCGGCCGACTCTGTCGTCGTACCCGCCGAAGAACTACCCAGTTTGGAAGTCGTCGGTCGCGCACTCAAGTACGAGCGCTTGACTTGTTGTTTGAAGTAGATCCGTTCTGGTCTGGCGATGATTACGATGTGTGAAAAATCTTGTCTGGTAGAAAAAGGTGTTAAGAATTCTGCCAGGCAACACTTCGAAAAATCTCCTCTGCATCAGAATGGATATTCTTGAACAAAAGTATTCTTACGCATTGGTGATGGGCGGCGTTCTGCTTTGCCAAAGGCGGCTGGTTAATTATCGCCTGCTGTTTGTTGACTGGTTGATTTATACGCTAATATTGCACAGAAGCGCTGCTGATAACGGGACGGATGCAGTGGACAGACAAGAGACTAACTTTGCTCGCTCGTGGATGTTGATTCCCGACGTTTCTAACGACACAGAGGTGGGGAGCCTTGCAACTTGCGTTTATTCAGCATTTCATGTGGAAGCAGATACGCTCACAAAAATGCAACACGAATTTGCGAAAATATGCAAAAGGGTCTGTGTTGAAGGACGCACGAACATTTTTCAATCGGTTCTCCTCAGTATCTTTTATACTTTTTGTGCAGTGAAAAAATCTCAAGTTTCTTCTGTCAAACCCATCAGTCGCTGCAACACATTTAACGTTCGTTAAGTTCAGTTTCTCTATGGCCGCAATCACTGCGTGGATGAAAACCTTGATCATCGTTGCCGTTTTATTTCCACAGATTCTCGATCGCTTCTCGGCAATCTTGAACCTCCTGTCGCGAGAATTCGCCGGCTCCGTTCACCCGTCAGTGCGGAAATATTTCTGCGACAGTTTGTCTGCCAGTGTCACTGACGCCCTGAGTACCTTGCTGGAACGCGTAGATGGCGATGCGGTGTTGATGAAGAACGAAGGTGAAGCGCGTGAGAATTGTTGAATGGCAATGACGCAATGCACTGCTTGCAAGAAATAAGACCTAGTTATGACCTTTCATTGATTGATAACAGTTTAGACATTCCGTTTCGTCAGTTAACGGCAATGACCGAATCAGGAGTACGACAGAAGGTGGCGCACTGGCCATCACCGAGGGTCGAAGATATAATGCAGTGGATGAGACTGTGATGTGTTGGGCGAGTGGAAAGTCTCAGCGTTTTCGTTAAGTCCACGAAATGCATTTTTAGGATCAACGTGTTTATTTTTGTTTCATATTATTGTTATTTCAAGTAAAATCGTATCCTATAAATCGTGGTACGAGTTGATTTTATTGGCGCAAACAATGAACAGTTTCATGCAAATTAAAATTAAAGCGCCGGGACAATGAAAAACTGTTAACCAGGTTATCTTTTCGAGCATCCCGCGGCAGTTCCAAAATTTTCTATCATGGTTTAGAGTTGATGGCCGAATCATTGGTAAATTTAGAGTCATGGCAGGGTTACTTTTTTGAAAGTGGTTGCAGTCTACTGGATGATCATGATGATGGCTGCCGAATTTTTGCAAGAGTGTGCAGCAGCAGCAGCAGCAGNANNAATGAGTGTAAAGCTCGTGTTTCTGTCGCTGGGTGTAAAGTTGCTGGTTCCGCGTAAAAAGTTACTCCGTTTGTTTTTAATCCTGATGTTGTGGCATTTTGTCAATTGAACTTTTTGCTCGAAACGGCAGGAGTTGCTGTTATGAACCTCATTCAAACTGTTCTGTCTCCGGAACTGCTGGAATACGAAAATCGAGTTGTCATTCAAAAAACGCTGCTTGATAAGCAGCTGTCAAACGAACTGCAGCGCTCCATGGGCCCTATGGTGGCATCCGTCTATGCCCAGGTCAGTCAGCGTGACGTGCTGGACTGTGAACTGTGACGCACGTTCTAGTTTAGAACGTTTTTTTTAAAACGTTGAATTTTTGTTTTTTCTCGAAGAGGTTGTTCAAGGGTTCGTGCTTGTTTCACACTAATTTTTTTCCGCAGTTCTTAATTCAACAGCAAGAACTTTGCAAAGCAAAAGACCGTGATGCTGAGGTTGTAACTTCGTTTATGGAATCGCTTGTTCAGCACTATTCGGTGAGAGCGCATTGATAGTAGTATAAGAGCGCATTGATAGTAATATGTTGTGCGTTACACACGATTTGTATGTCTTTGTATCACACCTACCTGTAATGAGTGATTCTATGGTGTTTTCAAAGTGCTGTAGCTCCAATAATAATGAACCAGGTTACTTGGCAGGTTCATTCTCGACGCTTATCTGAAGAGCTAAGGCAGAGCAACGCCTTCTGCGTTTTAAATGCATTTTAACCTTTTCTGTCGTGGTAACGATTAGTCGTGTGTTTGTTTTACAGACGTTAGTGCTTGATAAGCACGTACGCTTTTGAAACCTGAGCTGTACTCTTAATCCAAGCCTTGGTTCTAAGAGATTGATGCATTAATAACAAGATTTGCAGTAACGCCCAGAAACATCGTCACTCCAGCTAGAAATTCCTGGGCAAATGTAGAAAACACATGGAATAGCTATACATCCAGCAACACTTCTGTTGACAGTTCGAAAAACAACGTTCGGTTCGAACTGTGAACGCTGTGATTTTTACTCACTTTGTTTCAGTTTTTATTAATCCACTTGGACTCAGTGAAGAGTTTCCGTTTCCATAACGCAACGTTTGTGGAAACCTAAGTCCTATTTTTCAGAACTCTATTGTGGATGTTGAAAATGATATCGGAGTTGAAATGTTCCAGCTGGTCGTATTCCTCTTTCACACTCTCACTGATGCCGGAAAACAGAACTATTTGCTGTTGGTGAGTTGCAAGCTAGGCAGATGCGTAACCGCAGAAAAATCTGGATGTGAGAAATGCTGTTTCTCGGAGAAGTTACTCTGCATAAGTGTAGGTTACTGCTGGAGTTCGTATCTAGAGGCGTTTACAAAGCACGTTGGAGTGAGAGCGAACCGCTCATCGCGTCAGCTATTTATTTTGTTTCGTTCCATAACTTTGGTTTTCCCGAATTTCAGCTGGGAACAGCAATTTGCGAATACACACGAAAGCTTTCAACGCTTTTTCTTGTTTTTTGAAAAAAAATTTTTTGAAACGGTGGTGAGCTGCGACGCGCGAGGGCTTCAAGTGGAAACTCGCGTCTTCACCACTGAGGCAAATTTTAAGCGTAGATCGCCGCCAATGATCAGTTTTTTTTCTATTTTGTTGCGCGCTCAACAGCGTAAAAATGTCATTCACAGCCCAGACAAGAGATCGCACGGTCTCAAGAACAGTGCATTAAGGCTCGTAATTGCTCGAAGCGTTGCGAAAGAACCACACGCCAACAGATGGTGGTTAAGTCAGCGTGCTTGAGCACTATTGTAAACCGGGCAAAAATAAAACCGGGCGAAATAAAAATAAACGTTTGCTTTTTCTCGGCTCTCCGCAGGTGATTGATGCTCTGTCCAAACTGAATGAGAAAGACTGTATTCCGGTTTCCACCTCTCGTTTGCTGCTTCTGCTCGATTACATCCTGCACGACTTTTCAAGCCCAGCCGAAGAGTTGCTTCATCAGGTTTGCAGCAAAACAGAGTCGATTCGAGCGTTAGCGTGTGCAAGCGATGCATTTTCTCTGTTGGATTTAGTAAGATTTTCCTGAAAATTATGTTGAAGCTGTGAGGAACCTCTCTGCAGCGCCTGGCCCGTCAAAAAATGTAGTCGTTACGTTTTTACCAGATGTCATCGTGTTGAAGGTTATCTTTACAATCGGTCAAAGTCAGTTTCAATGTATGAACAGAGTGGCTAAAACTATCCTTTGCACTGATTAAGCTTGACTGGCTGTAACTTCAATAAAGTTATATAAACACTTCAATAAACATTTTGTGCTTGCTGTTGACATCATTTGGACAAAAAACGTGCTTGCTTACCGTTTACTTTTCTTCTCGCTTTTTCAAAAGGTTCGTTGGAACTTTCTGTCAGCTCGTGGCGCGCTATCAACTTCGTCAAACGGAGGCACTCGAACTGTTCAACAGCTTTATGACGACATAAAGGTATTCGTTCCTTACGCAAACTTCGCTTCCGCAACCGAAGAAAATCGGAAAGCGACGGACAAGGCCAGTAAAAACGACGCCTTAACATTATCGGTGGAAGTGTGCGGAGACGATACAAAAAAANCCACTCCTGTACTTGCGGTGAGTATCTCTGTAGTNTTAACCGAGCCAACTGTTAGCGAAAAACTGTGGTGCAATTTNGTAAAATGCATTTCGGTGTTGCGAATGCTGAGTTCATGCGACTGTAAGNCATGCAAACCAACGTAGTGGGTTTCTAAGAAGCGNCGAAAATTTCTTACATCAATGGCGAGGTGCAGTCGGATCGCCCGTGCTACATTGGTACGGCTGCTATAATTTGTGTTACAATTGCAGTGGCGCAGAACAATCGCCTTTCTTATAGACGTTTAACGTGTTGGAAAACACAAGCAATTACGAACATTTCCAATGTTTCGCGGCACGGAGGTTGAAAATCACTGCTTCATCTGCTGATACTTCGGGTTTTAATAAAAAAAAGAAACGTTTCGATTGTACGATCGTCTTTATTACCATAACAACCGCCGTCAACTATCTTGCTATTGTGATTAGAACGACTCGATCTTCGAACGCCGTGCGTTATTAGTTTCAGGGAAAGAGAGGCTTCTATTTCGAACTGAGATCCAGTGCAGGAAATGCGTTCGACAACGAACCCCGCGCTTTGGACGAGAAGGTAAACACGCAATCATGTGAGCACTATGACATTGTAGAAATTGTGTAGGCTAACGGTTTTTCGAGACCAGATGTTTGTTCTCGAACTGTTATTCCTCATTTTTGCTCGGAAAATATTCGATTTTTGTTTGTTTTGCATTAGCATTNCGCGTTGATAATTTCGTCTTAACTCCAAACCGGCTGNTTGTCTTTTGTCAGAGCCCAAGTATTGTTGCCTGGCAAGCTTTGTTGTGTTGGGTGTGAAGCAGTTTCCTGGTTACTTAAAACGCGTCTTTAGCAATTGCCAAAGTGTTCACTGCTTACGTTTATCATTGACAATTCGTAAATTCCGCCATCCGTGTTCAGAAAGTTGATGTGAAGTATAATATCATTACCAATTTTAACAATTCCAGGCTATGCAACGTGTTGTACACGCGGCTTTCGTGATGATGAACTGTATATTTACAGGGGTATTTTCCTACCATATATTTTCAAGTCTGTGTACGTCCAAGCCTTGTTCTGTATTTTGTCAAATTCACATCATGTGATGTTGCGCAATCAGCAACAAATCCATTGCTGTCGCGGGAGTTCATTGGTTGAACAGATTTATAAGCATATTTTTTGCATGCATTTGAGAATGTAACTTGTAATTTCCATTTTTGCTTGTACCCGCGGAGGGTGCGCGTCCTTTTCCTCTTTTGTAATCATCATGACAGAGTATTGTAGAAACGTTCACAGTTCATCACCTAACACTAATTTTACGATGATTTGCAAACTAGCTTAAATCTTATCGAAATATTATCTTCTGCGTTTACAGGAAATTGAGCAGGTCTGCGTTCTTTTTAGTTTTTCGATCGCTTATTTCTTTTACTTTCAACAGGTTCTCTCTCTTCCGGTTGTCCAAACGACAGCTTTATTCAAGAAACTTTTCTTCGCTTGCATAACAAGTATGGAAGCTGGAAGCAATCTTAAAATCGCAGGGACCAGTGGTGGTAAGATTCGGCGTTCTATTTGTTGCCATTTTTGTTTTCAGCGGACAGAGGAACCTGACATTTTATGCGGCCAGGACTGAATTGCAGCAGTTCATTCTGTATTGTTTCCTGTTCACGAATGCATGTTAGTAGCTCAGTGCTTCCCACTTATACTTACTTGTGCCGTCTGTGCAGATTCCAAAACTCGAAGTTTAGCGAACGGAGTCAGCAGATACACGTTTGAACTCGCATGGAGATTGTTCAAGGACATTTTGCCGTGCGATGTCGATTCAGTGTACGTTAGTATGGTGGATGAATGTGCTGCACTTATTTCTTTTCAAAAATGCCGCTGTTCTTGTTCGGTACTTTTTGCCTTCGAGTTATTTTTAACGCGTCGACGAAGAATTCCACGGCAATTCTTGTTGTGCAAACTTCGGATGCCTTCGGAATGCTTCGGATAATTTGTTGCTGTGCTCGCACGCGGAAGGTTTCCGGCGTGTTGCGTCCGCTGGCGTGACCACTTGCGTTCTTGCAGTTGCCCCGTCGACGACGCAACGTCCGCATCGCAGTTCTTGGCTTCGTTCTACAACGCCCTGACCAAGGTAACGTTCAGCACACCCCAGGGCGAGCACTACCGTACCTTGGTCAAGGACCTGGTCAACGTCGCCACCCTGCTCTTGAACAAGATCTTCCTTCGCAGTCCTGCTGCTGACAGCGATTCGAACCTCGTCGAAACGGATATGTATCCCACATTGACCGAGGTACCACTGCCTTGTTATTCTCTTCCGATCTTCAGCATGCTTGATTGGTAACGAAGCGATTTCAGCAGGGATGTAGTGCTAACAAAAAAGGTGCNGGAACGCATCCAAAAAATAGCCATTTTAAAGCAGCTTCCAACTCATTTTAAAGCAAAAACGTGAAAAAGGTGTGGGAAGGCCGTTCCCACGCGTTCCCGCCCGTTCCTGCCCCACTACACCCCTGGATTTCAGACAAGCGGCTTCTCTTTTGAAATGTGCGATCGTTGTGCACAGATGCTCGTGCTCAGATGCTCGGTCGCTCGATTGCGCAGCCAGTTATGGTCGATCTTCGAGCAGTCGATGGATGGTGATGAACCATACGACGCCATGCCGATCACCAGCAACCTGCTCACCACTGTGCTGCGATGCGTGACCAAGCACGCTGCTTTGAGTCGGTAAGTGGGTTAGCCCACTCACTTGAGTCGGTAAGTGGGTCAGCCCACTCACTTTTTCTTCTGTGTGAGAAAGCTTTCCTTCGTGTTGTCAGTGCGTTGTCAGGGCCTGAGTTGTCCAGACAACGAGATAATTTTGTTTTACGTGGAAACTGCGGCTTCTACCCGTTTAAATTGACGCTATGGACAAACTATGCTCGTTTATAGTCAACTGCAGCATCCCACGCTTGTTTCATTCGCGGTGAAATGTTTAAAACAAGGTTCTTCAAGCACCGTGTTGGTCAGTTTCACGTTTCCTTCTTTGAATGTAGCAAAATAGGAGCGTCAGGCCGTGCTGCTGCTCTTTGACAGATCGCATATGATTCGCATGGCGCTGATTGACGATCCGAACCGGTCTTGCACTGATCTGAACAAAGACTCGCTGGCCGCTCTGATGCACTGCGGCGAGATCGACACGACTCGAATCGTCGACGGCAGCACGAACATACCTTTGCCGCTAGCTGTCGCTCAAGTTTTGGCGAGCTGGAGTTCCGTCAAGCAGAAGATAGGAGAGATCAAGGTAAACTGTATTGCGTTTGCGGCAGTCTTGATTATTTGCGTAGCAAAGTCACGTGACTAGTACTGTATTTCCAACGTTACCGGTATGAAGCAAAACCTTAAACTTTTCAGACTGCTGACGAAGGGAACATAAGCGAATGTATCCAGTCGCATCTGAAAGCTATGTCATCAAGCTGTAACACAAACAGCGACATGGCCTTTGCCATGAGCTTGCTGTTGACACAAGATCCTTTGGTAAGGGTTGTTTTATTTGCCACGCTTCGCCTTGAAATAATTCGCTGCGTCAGCTATAATTCTATGATTCGCTGCGTCAGCTATGATAAAATTGCTACAGTGGTGAAGTAAGATAAATTTCCTGGAGATTTTAAGCTTCTATGCAATGTTTGACGCGCGTTTTTCATGCTATTTGGTCGATGATAACGTGCAGTGAATTGCCGCGCATTTAAAATCTGTTGAGGTGTTTTATATATAAACCTTCGGTGTCTTTTGCTTGAATCTCTTTTTATTAATTCCGGCCACTCTGTTGAGAAATACTGTAGTTTGTTTGTCGTGCTGTGTTCAACGTCTGCTACTTTTGCGCGGGATGTTAACGTCTTTATGTCGATTGCCTTTTTCCAGCTGCGCTTATGCGACGACCTGGTGCTGTGGGTGAAAGACAGCTCGTCTCCCAGCGCCGTCGTGATCTGCGACACGCTCGTTCCTTTGCTGGCCGACGTGACCTGCTCCGACATGCACGATCAAATCAAACACTCGTTGGAGAAAGCGAGCGGGGGCGCCCCCGGAACCGATCCCTACACCGACACTCTCAATTTCTACAGTCTTAAGGTTTGTGTAAATGCGAGTGTCAAGTATGCTTTTGCTGCACCAACCGATCATATCTGTGTTACTTTGGTTAGATTAGTAAGCCACGTATGTCACCAATACGAAACTGAATTGTTTGTTCGCACTCGATACATTTTAACCTGCTCGATCATTTCTATTTTAGTTTATTACTTTTATTATGATTGGCTCCTGTTCCTCACTCAACTCTTGTGTTGGTGGAGGTATTTTTCTCTGATATCGGGGTCTTACCCGGTCCATAGGAGATCCAGCACTCCTTGTGACATGTACCCGCCGCTGAGTATCGCATTTTTGAAGTTGTATCTTTGTTTTCGCCGGGGATTTTCTCGAGGTGATTTTCCAAGTTGTTGCTGGTTGTTCCCAGATATCTTATTAATATTGACATTACTCTGTTTTGGATATTCCACATTCTCTGTATTTTAAATTTCAGGTCCTTATATTTTTTTATATTTTCTCCTTTTCCTTTTCTTCTACGTTTGGTACAGTTGCATCTACTATTATCAACCCTCCATTGATCTGCTTGTCTGTTACGAGGTCCGGTCGGCGAGCTTGTATCTGTTTGTCTGGCTGTCCTATCTGCAAGTTCCACAGTACCCTGACCTTGTTGTTTTCTGCAGCTGGCTGGGTTTGTGGAGACATTTGTCGTTTTGATCTCGTGGCACTGGCACATGCTGTGGCAGATACTGCTGCCACGTTGGTATGCCTGTACAAGCTTCCTGCTATCTTGTGGAATGAATTCACTATGTGGGCAACTGCCTTATCCTTTTATTTGCACACTTGACACTTTGGATCGTTAGTCGTATGGAATATCTTGGACTTATTGCACTTGCTGTTCAGTGCTTGATCTTGTTTTGTTGTAGTATGAGTGCTTCTGTTTCTATCTTGAGTCCCGTGCTTTCCCGCATCCATCGGTATTCTCCGTTGATGCTATCTCGGGTACTTGCTGTTTGTACTGTCCATGTAACTACATGCCAGTCCATTTTGTTGTGTTTTCTATTTCCCATTCTGCTATCTCTCCCTACATTTGTACCCTGTAATTGCTTGATATTTCTAGACTACTTCGGGGATCTTTTACCTTTGGTTTGCTGATGTAATCTTGCGCATTAGAAGCTGACTGTTCCTGCGACTTCTTAATCCTCAGCCAATTTGTTACCTTGGCAAGTACAACCGGTGCGTGTGTGTCTGTTCTTGGGTGAGTTCCGCCGTACATATTCATGGCCTTCCTTGTCATTCTGTTTATGTCCTGTAGCTCTTTCTTGTTCCAGTCTATGATTCCTGCTGTGAAGGTGATTCCTGGCGTCGGGCATGTGTTCATGGCCTCGAATTCAACGTTTCTCTGTAGGTTGTGTTCATGGCCTCGAATTCAACGTTTCTCTGTAGGTTGTTGTTTTGCTCTTGACTTCCTCCTGTTCCATGTACACACTTCGCAGTAAGCTTATATATTTGTTGCCTGTTTCGATGCCGAATCCTTAGTTGCTCCTCAATCTCGATTTAACTCCAAGCAATGTCTTTATTGTCAGTTAGGGTGTCTCACTTAGAGTTATCAGATCTTAGCGTACAGTTTGAGATCATCCATGTTGAGTTGATGGCCCATCCTGCGCCTTGCTGTTTGGTGCACATCCTTTGTTTACCGTCTTCGAGGACGTAGCTCAGTGCGTTGATAGCTGCACAAAAAACAGTGGTGACAGTGCATTTCTTTCGTATGTTCCCTGTTTGATCTTGATATTGGCATGGCGCTTGCCGCCAGATGTTAGTGCGATGTTCCAGTTTCCCACTGACTGCTGGACAAGCCCGATCAGCTTGTGATTAATCTTAAAGAAACCTCCTGCTTCAGGTTGTCTAGCAGTGCGGCACTGTCTCACTTGCTTTCTTGTCTGTCCACCGCGTAGCCAGATTGGTCTTCTCCTGGCCTCTGCACTTGTCGATAAGTAGTGGCCGTTGATGCCTCGGCATCCAGGTCAACTTCCTTTCTGTTCGCATGCTAGGATGTCATGTTGGTTCAAATGTTGTGTGATCTGGTCGGCTAGTACTCTGAGGAAAGCTTGCAGGTTGTTGGTAGGCATGTGATCAGTTTGTGCTATGAGGGTGTGTTTCCTTGCTTTGGGTCCTTTTCAATGATCACAGTCCTTTCAGTTATGAGCTCGGTTGGTGCGTTGTTGCGATTTTCCATGATGTCTTGCGGTTATTCTGCCATTCTTCCGTGTGAGATGTTGAGCCACTGCCCTTCTTAATATTTGGTCACATCCGGGAGTTTTCCCGTTGACCATATTCTTCAATTTGCTTTTTGTTGTCTTCCTATGCGGTTCCTTGTGCTTCCTAGGTTGTAACGTCGAAGTACTTCCCTGTTGTGCTGTGGGTTTTTAGTATTCTCCACATGTTGTTCCAGAATCTATTTTGTGCTTGTCTGGCATTTCTGCTGCTACTTTGCTGTTGTGGTTTCGGAGGTTGGAGTAAACTCTTCTGTGCAGGGATGTTCGATTCGTGTAGGGTATCTCTATAGTCGCTGAGGTATGCCTGTCAACATTTCCTTTGCATCTTGTGTTGTTGATTTCAGACATCATTTAATGTCATACTGTTTCGCTGTCTTTTGTCAGATTTTGCAGTTCAATTCCCTAGCACTCTCCGTTCGACTGATGTCTTCGCTCAATTTCTTGACTTAGTTCTGTGCAAAGTTTGGTAGCCTTCTCTTCCAGGGTGGTATGGAATTTTTAAGTGCTCTAGCTTATTTTGTCGATGTGTGTCACATGGTTGACTTTGGCAGTGTGGTCGCGTTGTCCAGGACGTATATGAGAGGGTTAGATACTATGATATCCTTTATTTGTGTGATATGGATCACTGATCAGCTGCCTTATTATTGCATCTTCAGTTTGTAAGTCCACAGACCCTGGCTTGTTGTAGGATTGAGCTTATGACCTTTCGATGCACAAACTGGTGTTAAACACGCCAGACCACGTGACCTGATTATTATTGTTTAAAAATGCTTTCCGGTGAACAAGGACTGCTCTGGGATTATAAAATTTCTGTTTTATGACAGTGATTTCACGACCGATATTAGGATTTTTTCAAAGTTATTTTCGGCCGTGCTCAATTTTCAGCCTTCGGGTTAGTTTTTAAGCCAGAATTTGTTTGCAACATTTTGCTGTATTTTTTGAAGTAATCTTGTAACGCGTTACAAACCTGGCAACCCCGTGGATAAAACATCTCGTACATTTTGGTTTAGTTCAAATTAAGTTTTGTTGCCATGCGACAACGTTGTGCCTTTCTCGAAGTAACTTTTGCCTTTTTCATATAAAATGTGTCACATGGCCAAAATTTATTGATCGCTCATAAACGCAGTGCAAAGCAGAGAAAAGCATTTTTTGAAGTGGCGTTGCTAGGTACGGGAATTGGAGACTTCTGTTTGCGTGTCTGAAGAGCGACAGGTTATATTTCGAAGTACCAGTAGCGAGTTGTTTTGTATGTTCGCTTTTTTTCGCAGGGAGCTTATGAGATCCTTGCGAAGCACACCAGTTCCGAATCTGGCATCAACAAAAGTGCAGCCATCAAGTACCTCACGTTTCTGGAGGCTGCTGTAGAGAACAAGAGCATGCAAAGGTTTCTGCAGTTTGTCACGTGCTTAGGCATTTAATAGTCGTTTTCTTCTTATAAATCTGCATTTATTTAGTCTTCGCTGAATTTTGTTGAAATCAAATTTTGCTCGTGTGTGTAAGTTGCGTGATTTGGAGTTTTATAATATCGTATTTTGGTTAGAGCGATGAAAAACTTCTTCGTACCGGAAGATCACGTGGCCAGCAAGGAGAGCGACGCCGCGAACGGAAACGAATCAGTTAACACAAAATGCAAATCTGACGCAGATGAAATTGCTTTTAAGGGTATTCGCTGTTTTACGTTAGACCGGCTTAATGAAGTTGCGCGAGCCATTGTTGAATCAGCAGTTTTCCTTTGATTTTTTTTGCGTAAAATCATAAAAACTTCTTTTTCTCCATTCAATGAAGTAATTGGATTTCTGATACATGATATTGTTCGTTTTGGAGAATAACCATGTCTGTTCCTGCAGACCAGCAATCATTTTTTTTCTACTCGTGTATGATTATGTTACTCCCTTGTTTTCAGGCACCGTAATCCCTCACAAGGGTAACATTGTTGACCTGATGCTTAGCAACAGATCGCAGCCAGCACCGGAGTACTCCAATAAACTGCTCCAGTTTATCGCCAAGCTCTGTAAAACGGGTGAGTCGCGTCTTGGTATATTGGCTGCGCACGCTGCGGAACGAGTACGTTTCTACTTTATTTTTGGTGCCAGGGATGAACAGTTTATGGAAATAAAACTGTCTCTTGTCAACTTCAATGCAAAACGTGAAGTGAAACCGGCCAGGCATATTATGGCAAAATGTACCTGTCTGGTATTGCTCCGTTTCGAAAGTTTGACTCATTTTTTGGTTTTCAGTACTTATTCCGAGTTTCAGTGGTTTATTAAGAAAAGCAAAGGCGCTCTCCGTATTACGAGATTGGGGAGGACATGTGATGCTTTTTTTCGGTAGTAAATGCGTCTACAATGAAATTGGTCTGTGGCTGTTCAGCTAGTCGCGCGTTGACCAAGAATTGTAAATTGTTTGCACAGAAACTAACCAAAAAGAATTTTAGAATACCTGATGCGAGTCCACGCTCGTTGCTTTAAGTTTTTACTGCAACAAAACATCTTGTAAAGAAGAACACAAAACTGCATTGTGTGGCTCTCTTGTCTCAGTCTCATCGAGCTGCGTATATCTGAATATCAGTTTATAGCAGCTTCGTAGGCATAGCGTGTGCTTGTTACTGTTAGTCTCCGCAGCATAACAGGGTAACGGTGTGTGTTTTAGCGAACGGGAACGATGCGGTCGCGTGCGCATGCCTCGCACCAGTTTGCGGCCAGCTGTGCACATTTAACCTCACACTGTCGGAAATGCGCGAGTGGGTGGCCAACTTCGATGTGGACGCTGCGTCGTCAATGGAAAAGAACTTCCGTGACGAAACTTCGAACGCCCTCCTCGCGCTGGCTCGATTTGTTGTCAGCAAACACAGGTTGAATTGACTTGCTTCGTGTAAAACAAAAGGCCAAGCTCGGATTTTAACCTCGCTAATTTCTTCTAACGAATTTTTCAGATTTTTTGCAAAAGTAGTGACGTTCGTGCACTTATAGGTACAGTGTTTAATTCGGTATGCGCATTTCTACCGCAAACGCTATTGCTCGTCTGTGGTACGTCGCTCCGTGAACTGGTTTATATTCATGGATGTTGTTGCAAATCCTCGTCAAAGGCTACGTTCGTTTTGTGAAGATGTAGCGAAGCTTCGCAGAAGTAGTTGGTTTATTTGAATTGACTAAACTTTCGCTCCGAGCAATCGGTTGCGTTACTCCACGCGACGCCTGCAGCAAGCGCTGATGGCTGGCCCTGCTGATGCTAAAACGAACACATTTAGGGCACATAAAACATTTTCTCTGCAAAAAAACAACTTTGGAATAAAAGCTTGTTTTGGAAAAATTCGTTTTGATGCAGGGAACCCTGTATATGCTCGTTTGTCGCTCATCATGAACTAATGCTCAGAATTCGTCGTCTGGTAAAACCTCGATTAGTTTTAAATCATGACGTGTAGAAATATAGCTGAGCTCTGGAGTCTACTAGACCATGCTGACAGACCAACCCCACAAATGAAACACTTCCGCGCATGCCCACATACTGAACTCACGTGTAAATATCACCTGAGTATGCCTGCGTGGCTAAGCAGTCGGTGTACCTGTGTTAGTGCTGTTAAGGTGCATGTTTTGAAAGCATCTGCGCAAAATTACAGTAATAACATTTATCCTCTTCACATTCACTGTTCTGAAGTCCATTGAGATAATTTTTTACGTCCAACACTTCCAACAAATTTCAAAGCCTTTATCTTAGATTCCGTTTTAACTCCAGGCGTACGCTTTATTGTCGGTGTTGTCAGGTTTTTATTTACAAGGATTCGATGTAAGTTTTTCTTGATTATTCCTCTTATTTTGTCCCTTTTAAACGCGCAGTGCTGCTGAACAGCGCCTGGCGTTGTTTCTGCTCGACGCCATCCTCCCCGTTGACCACAGCGCGGACTCTGCGCGCGCCACGCTGCGAACCATCTCGCCGACCTTCGTCGAAATCCTGGCCACGCTCGCCAGCGCCAGGAACGGCAGTGGACACGCCAAACTGCTCGCCTACGCCCTTTGGTGGCTGGATTCGTGTGCGGATCTTCTGAAGGACCCGGATGTCGCCAAAGAAATGCACGACCAGTCTGAGGTGTCCAATATTGTTTTTGGTTAAAGTTCCTCAGTTTTTTGAGTGATGATGATCCGGAAGCAACTTTTTTCTGCGCTGTTCGCATGGACAAGAGAGAGATCCTATTTTTATTATCTTGTCCGTAACAACCTCATCAGAATTTACGCTCCACTCGCTTGAAGAACTATTTGTCGATTCTATTTAAGTGATTTGTTGCAACGATTGTGAGTGGAATCATTTTCGGCTGTTTCTTTGTACTATCTTTGCTTCATCGCAACGTTGTCTTTTGCGTTTGTAGAACGACGTAACCAGTGTCGTTGCAACATCAACGTCACTTCTCATCTACGTCAGCAATCTTTTGAGCGCTCTTCGTGGAGATGCGGATCGCGCGAGTGACTTCAACGAAGGTGAGGTTAACGCAGTGATTGTGCAAAGCATGCTGGGACACTGGTGTGCTCGTAAAGAACTGGCACCTTTTTAAAGGTTTTAATGATGGATCGTTTGTTCTTCAGTCGATGACTCGGACATGGAGGACGGCCTGAACGCGACCTACGAGCAGGAATGCGACTTCGACGACGCCGACGCTGATGTCGCGAACGAAGACGCGGTACAGGATGAAGACGGCCTGTGGAACAAGCTCTGCACTTACACGATCACTCAGAAACGATTCATGAACCAGCACTGGTGCGTTGTGATAAAAAAACAACAAAAAACTGCTAACTACGGGCATTTCATAATTGAGGCGTTGTTCGTGCAACAGGACAACGACATTTTGCGAAAAACCGATTGCGCTTTCACTTCAGGTACCACTGCCACACGTGCGATATGGTGGACGGTGTTGGCGTTTGTACTATTTGTGCGAAAGTCTGCCACAAGGGCCACGACCTGACGTACGCTAAGTTTGGCTCCTTCTTTTGCGATTGTGGAGCAAAAGAGAACAAGTCGTGCAAGGTTCGAGTTTAATCTGTTCTTGCGATGATCTGCTTTTGTTATGGTCGCTCGGTGGCGCATGATGAACCCCCACCATCTGCGTTCTTAACTCATTGCCTCGTCGCGGTTTGACCACATCGAACATTTTGTAAGTTTTTCCTATAAACCTAAATTGACCTGAATGGGCGAGGTGATGCAAAAAAGCTTTCGGATTTGATTGAACGACTGTTAACCGTAGATGTAGCCAGGGGGGCATGCCCCCCGAATTTTTGGCATATCTATTCATTTTGTGCTTTGAGAGGCGGCGTCCCAAACAAACTGTTGCTCGCCTAAAATCAAACATTTTGCCCCCCAAAAAAATTTTGGCCCGGCTACGCCACTGCTGGTAAGCAGTCGCAGTCAACATAACTGCGTCGATTTAAAGGCGCTGGTGAAGCGGATCCCGGGAAGTGACAAGCTCGCGTCGGGGGTGTCCGCGTTCTCTGAGCCCTCCCGACCGGCGTCGGCCGCCGCCAGTTCGACCACAACACTCCTTGCTCCGTCCTCGTCCACTTCCACCAGCACTGCCAAGTCGACCGACGCTGAGGTAGGATCGACACGCCCGGATGTGCTTTTCTGCGCGTGCACTGGCAACGTGCTTGCAGCCTGCGTATGCTTTTCTCAGGGCGCCAACGAAGCACGCGACACTGGTGTGGCTGCAGCGGCTGCTTCGAGACTACATGTGCTTGGAAGTGGAGGCAAGGCATTCAATAGGTGCGTGCTGGCTTTAATGTTCCCGGAAACGAATTCAGTATTCAGATAGAAGGCAGTTTTGTTGCTGAAATTACTATAAGAGACGGAATCTAATATTAAACTTTTTGCATAAATTTTCTTGTCGTATTGACAGTTGTTGCATTGAATGCAACTGTTTGTTTATGCCGCTGATGAGCAGGCTTCTGCTTCCATGAGCCAATGTCTGTTGAAAAATCCCTAATAAGTAAATTGCATTCGGTAATTTTTTAAGAAACCATTATCATAGACGTGGTTCCCTTTCCGATCGAGTTGTTAGATTTTAGTGACTTGTGTTAGCAAAACAGTTTTAATTTGATTGAAAGTTGTCCTCATGAGGCTGTGGTGATAAATTTTTGGCGTGCCACGATCACGTTCAAAAATTTTTTTTTTTCAAACCTAATGTGTGGAACAAGTTTTGGTGAGTAGTCTTGCCACTGCTGCTACCTCCAGTTGATCTGGTGATTTCTGAAACCGATCGAATGACCGATCAACCGTTGATTTCGCTGATCAACGATCTTGGCCATCTAAATTTTTGTACGATCTTCGCGTGCCCAGACCTGAATCGATCCCCAAAAGTATAGCTTTGTTGGAGATAACAGTGTTTTGAGTTACCGGTTGTTCGTGACGCATCAAAGCCTCAAAACTGTTTATAGGCAGTTGTCTTATATTGATTGCGATAGTTGGTGCCATCATACTGGTGCCATCATACCAGGAGTGTCAACACACAACAGGCTGTTAAAGAACTGGCGAACAGTGCAAAAAGGGAGACATGACGAGTAGAACGTGAAATTCAATAAATTTTACGATGCTATTTAAACGACTGTCTTCGCCTTCGGTTTTCAGTAATTTGATTGTGGTTTGAAAATTTGTTCAGGTTGAAATCGCCGATTCACTTGTGCGGCAAACCACTGGTCGTCGATTCTTGCCGAGAAGAGCTGCTCGACCTCTTCAGGGGAACCGCAAAGAACAATGAACTGCCCCGCGTCCACGGCGTTGTGGCCACTCTGCTAAAAGTTCTCCATGTCATAAAAACTGTTGTCGATGCTGATGCGTACAAGTTGAATGCAGGTTAGAAACAATTTGGCTGCATTTTTGTTAGTTTTGCCCAGATTAAAATTTGTCTGTCTTGCATGTTGGTGGCAATTGCAAATTTTTTTTTATGCTAAGTTTTTAAGGTTGCAAAATCTTTGATTCAATTCTGCAGCCAGCAACACTTTGAGAGCACTGAATGCTATGGGTCAACTTCACAGCAAGACAAAAACTACCAGCGCTGCGGATAGTTTGTTGGTTGCAGCAATGGGTTGCCAAGAAGGAGCTATTGACAACGTGAAAGCTAATTTCCCCGGAGAGCAGGTATAGTGCAGTGCGGACCACAAATGTAAGTTTTGTCTAGCGGTATTAGTATGTGCTTGTTGGCTGAATCTATTCGAGCTTCTTGGGCAGTAGCACTTGGTCTTGCGACAGTGAAGTGTGGTTAACAATCAAGGAGCTGAAAGTAAATCCTTGTTTAATCTCGGATGATCCTGCGTGGTGGATGTATCCGGTTCATGCCTTGGAAACATTGAATGATTTTGTCAATCCGGTTGTTTCGAGTAGTGGTCTTCAACGTTTTTTTGTTCCGCGACCCATTAGAGCAACCGCTATAACCGAACAACCCAATCCCAAACGTTATACAGCTGTGTATATAAAATATCCACTCGCAACCCCTCAAAGGGTTCACGACCCTCTAGGGCTCGCGACCCCAGGTTAAAAAACATTGTTTTAGAACAGGCCGGCGCTACATGCGGCCCGCGAGAACTTTCACAATTGCGGAAAATGCTGCAAAATCCGGCTTCGGATAATTAAATGTCGTTCCAGAATTTCTTCCAAACTACAACGAAATTAAGTAGATGTTTGCGGCCCGCGGCAAATTTATGTTAATCAATTTGGCCCTTCGAGCTTTCCGAGTTGTGCAGGACTGCTTTAGAAGCTTGCAGCAGCATTAAGTTTCTTGCCTTTGTACACAGGGTCAAGCAATACGCCAGCTGATGAATGCGCGAGCCATTCGCCGTGTGGCAATGTGCTGCCTGTCAAGTCCATCAGGTAAAATAGCGAAACAGTTGCCTGTCTTTCACATCAGGTCTTTCGCTCATTTTAAGAGAACTTTTGCTTCCAGGTAACAGGCAACACCTGGTGATATGTCACGAGAAGACCAAGGTCACGCTACTTCCGCTGTCGTCACTGTTGAAGCAGACACAAATGAACAAGCGCAAGTTGTCCTTGAATCGCATCTCTACCACTTCCATGCCGTTTCCTGTAACTTCCATGGCAGGTAAGTCACGGCTATGGTTGTTACGTTTGTTTTTTTGCTGTGCAACTAAACTGGGCGCAAGAACAGTAGTTAAAAACTTCAACTACATTTTTTTGTAAACAGTAAATCTCCCTCCAACCCGGTCGCATGCATCGCTGCCTGCAGGCAAGCATTGTAAGGAAACCGATCTGAAATCAAGCTTCCTTTCGCATGAACTATTTGCTTGTTGGCAAATCTCGCACTGTTTTATCTCGTGCTGCTGATGACATTTCACATCTTCAATAACTTCTGCTTTCTTGTCCATCGATGACGTCCAGGTGTGAATTAGATCACATGAGATTAGTTGCGCTCTGGTCTGGGAAGTGGCAAAGTGTATCTTAGTTTGGTTCTGGAAACGATGGGTCTTGGATGATTTGCATCCATACATACCAAATACAGGTGTCATTTGAAGGCCTTCTCGGCAACTGGTCACAAGCATGTTTATTTTTCCAGGAAATCCGTCGAACGAAGAAGTTCTAGCTGTTTGCGGCTTGAAAGAATGTCACGTCCTGGTCTTCGCCGCGTCATCTGCGGCTGCCGCTCCTGCTGGTTCAGTCACTCAGCACTTGGTTCTCCATCCACAGCTCGCCACGAACAATCACATCGTTCGCGCTCTTTGGCTTCCGGCATCTCCGACGATGCTCGCTCTCATCACCGCTGAGTTTATAAAAATTTACGATCTTTCAAAGGTGAGATTTTTCAAAATCTTCCTCTGAATTTCATCTGAAAGCAGCGTTTGGTTTGAAGATCCTTTCCTTTTGAGGGTGTAACTTTATGGAAGGTTTAGCTGAAACAGCGTATATTCACATTATGTGGTTTTTCTTGGCTCTTTGTAGCATTTCGTTTAAAATAATCATTGTGTGGATCGTCGCACTTTCAGCTTTTGGTCAAAGAAGTGTCTGAAAGATTTGTTTGTTTTTGTTTGAAATACCAAACCTTTTTGCATAAAACAATTGGGGAGTAGCATGAGTTGCGCAGTATGTTGATGTCCGATTCCATATTTGAACGTTTATATCGCGGCACTCGTGTGGTTGGATATTTTTTTGCAAGGCTGCTGCCCATTTTACGAAAGTTGATCAGTGCACGTAAGTTCATGAATGTAAAGATTAGTTGAAGTTTCTGTTGAAATTGAAACACTTCGCGACATTTCAACGATTGGAAAAGATCAATCCAGCTCTCTTGCAAGAATAGCGTGTATGGATGTCATAAACATACCGTTGCCTAGCGAGCTTTAAAATATTCGTTGTTGCTTACATCAGTTTTCTCCTTTGATAAAGATTGAATTCGTCACGGAACGTGCAAGATACGTTTTGACCACATCTTTGTTGGACATCAAAACTTCGCGGCATGACATATATCGTTGAATATGTGTCACAATAGCTTTCCAGTTTAACCCTTTCGAGTTGCTGCATGCAGGACGTGCTTTCGCCTTCCTACTATCTACTCCTACCCACCGGCAAAATACGAGACGCCACATTCATCGGCGGCAAGCAGAGCGATGCGGACACGTGCATTGTAGTCATGTCAACCACAGGCTTCGTTTACACTCAAACTTTGAACGAGGAAAGCCTGGCTGTTCACGGAACGTTTTACCTGACCAACGTACTGACAGTAAGTAGCTGCACCTGCAACTTCAGGAAATGGTGCGATTGCATTTCTTGTTCAAGGCCGGCAATTGACGACGCTATTTTCGTCTGAACCTCCTGTCCCATCGCCACTGTGGTCGAATGGGGACTGTGTATTTTTAAGCGTGACGGGTGATCCATTCTTTCTCCAGTGCCCCAAGTCGGGGAAATTACGAGCACGAGGCTCATTTTCCTTTGGATTATCTGCGGCAGTCAACAAGTTCTAGGCGTATTGCTGCGTCGGCTGCCCTTAATACTTAAACACACACCGTTTCCTTCCTTGTGCCATACGTTGCCCTAATGTTTGCATGTACGTTATTATGCAGACGAAATTGGTTAATTGCATCCCGCTTAAAACGCACGTCATTTTATTGCATACAAACCTTAAATCCCGAACCACATCCCAGCTAGTGTAACATTTAAGTAGAAACGTCGGATTGTCGTATAAGATCTTTGTCCTACCTTCGTTCGCTCAAACTCGCTGTTTTTTGAGCAAGCCGTCCGCAAAACAAATCACGTGACAACCGGCAATGGGTACGAAAAGAGAAACATTTGTCGGCGCTACGCGGCCACTTAATACCCTTTCAAAACTCGTAGCTGGACTTGTTGCTGCGGAAGAACAGGCAAAGCTATACGTTGCTAACCGATACTAACACGGCGAGCTGAACTAGTTCAACTGACATTAATCAAGCCAATCAACCCTGTTCCACCCTCGTTCATATTAGTTTGCACAAACAATCCATCCATCTTTTCCCGATCTGAATCGTTGTCAAGTGTTAAAGCCAATGCACCCAACGAGTTAAAAAGTTTGACCACACATGATGCAGAATGTAATCGGGTGTTTCTCCACTCAAACAAGTAATCGGGTGTCCTCCATGGTATCGGCAATCATCGATCGTAAAACGCGGTGATTTCCAGGCATCGAAGTGTTCAGGTCTATGCCGCATTAACCACGGTGGTGTTCTCTGTCAGCGTTTATCTTGCATTGGAATTGTCGCGTTTTTTTTCACAAGTTTGCTTCGGCCCAAACCGGTTCAAGCCGGTCTGGGAAGCCGAGCTTTAGGATCGACGTGGTAATGCATGTGTTTTGGCAGATCGAGCACAAGGACCTGGAGGAGAAGAACGGAACGTACGGGAACGGCGGTTTGTCCGTTCATTACTCGCACGCGCTGCAACTGCTCTTCTTCAGCTACTTGTGCGGCAGTAACTTCGCTGCCTCGCTCGACGCGTCGAAAGAAAGCATCGCAAAACTTTTCTCCATCGACTACAAGGTAAACGTACCGTGTGGTTTGGTTGTTTGTTACGCATCAGTGAGCAGAAGCGCATGGATTGGTTCACCGCCTCCACACCTGTGAATATTGACTGTTGCACTATCTGCAGAAACAAAATCACGCATTCGTTTGTTGTCGCTTTTGATCGTTGGAAACCAGAGTTGTAAACGGGCTTCATTTTGAAGCCCATACCCGGACCGAGCCCGACATTAAATTTTGAAGCCCGATTTAGGCCCGCAAGCTAAATTTCCCTAGTGAGTCAAGATATGCGCAACTGCGGGGTATTGGTTCCGAAGCAAAGTAAATGTGACTAAATAATTCAGAATTAATCATTTTTTATTGAAGATTTAATCAACTTCAACAGTATGGCGATAGAAGTGTCCGTCGTTGCGAAAAAATTTTGTTTGCAGGTCCGAAATTGGCTCGTAACATTTCGACAAGCTTAAGCCCGAATCCGGCCCGACTTTCAACTCTGCTGGAAACTATTGTCGGATTACCTGCTCCTGCATTTCGTACGTTGCGCTGCAAAGCTCCGCTTTTTTTTTCACTCAGGCAAGCAACAGCGGCAGCGGCTCGAGTCGCTCGCCTGCTGTCAACGCGCTCTACGAATGGTCAGAGGTGGACAGGCACCCTGGTCTCATGCTTGCCTTCTCGCATCAGCAGGGCTGCCCTGTGGTTATCATGGTCGAACCGGAACAAGTCATCATACAGGAACTTAAGGTTGTTGCTTACCTGCTAGCGTTCATTGCATTGACTGCGCCTCAGTGACTTGTTGTAATAAGCATACGAATATCGTTGACTTTTTTAATTTTACTTCGGGTTACGGCAATTAGGCAGTAGCCTGAAATTCGCTTCTTGTCTGGGTGGCTGAGGTGAACGCGCTTGCCCAAGGATGGGTACGGCGATTCACTCAGTAGCTATAGATCGAACCCCAACCTCTCTGTTGAGAGGCAGACACTCTACCACGGAGCTATCGCCGCTCCTTTGACTTGCGATTTGCGTGCTGTCAAACGCCTTACTGTCGTTTTAACTGTAGGTGCTTGTGTTTTTCCTTCATCGTTGATTGTATGGAGCTAGGAATGTTTTACTGTTTTCTGTGTAAGACGTGGCATTTCCATTTTTACGTTGGGCAAAAGTACGTTTCATTTTAGATTTGACCTTGAAGTCCCCAAGAGAAATTTTAAAAAATGCCAGAAAAGCTGGTTGTTAACTTCCTACTGCGGTCCAGGAATCTTGTTTGGGCGCAAGTATGGAGTTCGATTATATGCTTTTTCTTGTGTGTTCGTGATTTCTAATACTTGCTTTCGTCCCAGGGCGTTTCGACAAAAGCAAAAGTACAGGACATGGTCGCCATCCGTCACGTTGTCTCCCCTGGAACGGACTCGGACAATGCTGAACGCACCAGCGTGATCACGCTGTGCGAGGACGGATCACTGAGGATTTATTCGGCCGCGTCAGACATGACTGTCTTCTGGCTGCAACCTCGATTGCAGCCATCTGCTGTGCTAGGTTTGGCGTTTCTTTCAGCAACTTTATGTTTTTCGTACTAGCCAAGTAGTTGCGGATTACGCGCCAGCTAGTTCTAAGACGCCGGGGGGGAACTGCCCTCCGTCAGGCCCTGGCCACGGGGGGCGATGGTCATGATGTCCTTCGCTGGTTTCATGCCGTATGAGACACACTGAGGAGCTTGTTAATAAGTTTGACGCATTCCGTTGAAGAGTTCAACGTGTGTTGGAACTGAAACGACTTAAATTTTTTGACCGTCGTTTCGATTCGTTGTAGTATAACTTACCTGCGCTCAGAGGTAACCTTTCTGACTCTTGTTATTATTCAGGAGCCGGAAAAAGTTCAAAGAAATCTTCGTCGATTGGTCCGAAACGTGAGTATTGCGACCGGTCGTTTATTTTCTCGCCGTTTCGCATCGGTGATTATTTTTTTGCTCTTCCTCGCACAGCGAAGGACGCGCAATCGGAGGAAACCAACTTCCCGATCGACTTCTTCGAACACTGCCAGGTGTTCAGCAACAGCGATTTTGAGTTCGGCGGCGAGCTGCTGGAAGTTTACAATTCCGCTCAGATCAAGAACCGTTTGAACAGCGCTGGTCAGTCGCGATCATCGCGAACTTTTGCTCGCGTTTTTGTTGTATGACGTTTTTGCGCTTTTGTCATGCGGTCATAGGTCGATTTGCGCACAAAGCGACGAAAAATTTTAAACTAATATCACTTGCAATTGATTTTATGTAAAATTTTATTCGAATACGAGACCTGTTCAAGATGGCTACGCCCCAGTAAAGCAGAATATTTGCTCCGTATAACATCTGCGACTGTTTCTCTGTTGCAAAGGAGACTACCTTTGATAGATCTCGGGTAAAGGAGTGTTGCTTCTGGAAAGAAAGGAAGTTTTGGGTGATTCACATGAAACAAATACCGCTGCAGCACGTTAATCGTTAGCCTTGACATCGAGCTGAGGTGGTTTCTTATTTTTCACTCAAAGCGTAGACCTGTACACCGCTTTGAACGACTTTGCTTCGAACGGCTTTGACTTTTTCTGTACAACCGACGTAGCGACGAAAAGAACCGAATGGTTATAAAGTCGTTTCAGGTTTTATAGTTATTTCGCCGTATCCCAATCACTGGAGGCTGATGCTTGTCGATGCGGGTGCTGCTCATATTCAGTCGAGAACCGATGCTGCTGGTGTTGCTGACTTTATAACCGCTTGATTGCAGGAATGTACGTCATGGGAAAGAACAGCTTCACCATACTGATCACCAACAAGAGCTCGAACATGGTAAAGCCGTTGGTGTTGTGGTTAACGATACACGGTGTCGCTGCAGACACAACTGTGAACACTGCGGCCACAACTAACGGAAGCGTGTGATTTTTGTTCGACGTTTCGACTTGGTCATAAGTCATCTTAAAAAAGTATAATAAACTAGTGACACAGAACGGCGAAAGTGCCGTGCGAAAGCATTCGTGTGGCTATGATACGTAAGAGTTGTCGTAAGTGTTAAACAGCGGAACCACTCACGTGAAGGTCCGGTTGTTGTTCTTGTATTAGAGACTGGTGTAGACGTTTTTTTTACCAGTGATGTTTCCCAGCACTTGTGATCGCTTTAAATCGTTGCATGGGATTGGCGTACATGTTTTCCTATCTCGGAGGGTTGGTCGAATTTATATTCATTGATTCGGGTCATTAAATTCCGGCGAGTCGTTCAAATGTAATTTGACTCACAGATGCACGTTAGTTTGTAAACTACGTTTGAACGGCGAAGATGATCCTGTTTGCCTCTATGTGCAAAATATTTTTTCAACTTGTTGCTTTCATGTGTGGCTGCTATCCCCCTCAACTTTCCCCACAGGAAAATGGATGTGAAAAATGAATGAATGAACCCGTGAATGTGTGAACCGAAACTGAGTGGGAATAGTCGAGTAGCGATGTGCGAGCATCGTCGATGTTTGTTGCTGTTATTCTCCCGAGTAATATTTCGTGGATGGTCGTTTTGAAAGCCTTCACCTCCACATACGTTCTCAACCGTCTTGACTTTCCTGCGCTAATATCTTGTCTCATGACGCACTCGTGCAAAGGTGATAACCGGGATCCGGATGCTGGTCGGGAACAAGGGTTCGGTGACCGCCCCCACCCATGTCTCCATCGGACAGCGGTACATCTCTCTCGGACCTTGCATCTCTCGTCCTCGCTGGTACGACTTCCCACTGACCAGGGCAGAATCGATTGAGTTCAAGTCTTGCGTAAGTAACATTGTTTGTTGACAAGTACCGCGTTGCGTTGATACGATCTTGCGGCGTGATTTGAAGTCTGGCAGGTGTCATTGAGGGAACTATTGTCTTCTCAACATAATTGTTTTCTAAGAAAATCCTTATTTAGTGGAAAGTGCAGCAAAGTGTCACAGATTTAAACAACTGTTCCGGAAGTGGAGATTTCACTGCCTGTCTTGAGTGCAGCTGGATCGATCGTAAACGATAACTTCTCCTATAGTGTGAGCTCGTATTAATGACCCAAACGCTTTTGACGCGTGCCACTGAACAAAGCATCTGTGCATAGGTTACAAGCTCACGACAGTGATCTGGTGCGCGGCTCGTCCCAAAACCATTGTCGCATCTCTTGCGATATCACGGCCGAGAACCTTCCCTGCCATCTTGATTGAGATTGAACATGTTATGTTTCGTGTATTCCAGTTTTTTCCAACATGAGGTTGACGTTATACTGCAGCGGTCGCTACAGGCTAGCCCGGAACATTTGCGACCAGTAACGTTAGGTCTGGTTCAGTCACAGATGGGTCTGGTGCGGTAAGATGAAGACTTCTATGTCTTGTGTTGACCATTTTCAGCTGCTGTTCACTTGTGGATCGTCTGAAGATCCTGATGACAATACTATCATCGACAGCATCAAAATATATGGTAAAACGAAGGATGCCTTTGGCTGGCCACAAGACGAACCTTCTACGAGTAAGATTTTGCCTTGTTTTGCCTGCATCATTGTGACGTATGAAAAAGTGCTTAAACGACACAATATTTCCTTTGTCTCCAGATTCCAAAACTGCGTCATCGTCGCAGTCGTCTTGCGCCAGCAAGCGTTCAAATAAACGAGCTGCTGGGAACGGAAGCGATTCCGAGTCTGACGTTTCCGCGGAGTCCGGCGAAGCCACCAACGCATCGATATCAAGCACAGGTGAGCACAACGCACCCCAGTCCGCTTATCTCACTACCTCAAGGTTCTTTCTGGAGTTTTTCCCAATAACATCCTCTTTGCTGATCAGGCGTCACCGATGAATTCTTGGCAGTTTGCTTGATGACACTGAACACTTCCTTCAGCGAAAGTTTCAAGGTGATATTTTGTTGAAATTCCTTTTGGCGTTGGACACTTCTATCATAGGATGCTTATAAGATAACATTTATGAAACCAAGCAAAAACATGACTTTTTACAGCAAAAAAAGTATTGCTTTATATTTGAAAAGTTAATTAACAGCTTTTAAATTTTTTGTGGACAAATCTTCGACAGGATTCGACCAACCCAGCTTCCCACAGCGAAGCCCTCCTTGTCACTTCAACTTTGCTCAAAGAATCGCTGTCGTCGCTTGTCTATTCCAATGTCAAGTGTTTGATGATGAGGCTGTTCCCGAACAAAGCGGAATGCCTGTCCTTCGTTGTAAGACTCACATGTCTATTTCTATGTATTTCTCAGTGAGACTAATTATTCTTCTGGGCGTAGTTTGAGAGGTCGGAAACCTAAAACGCTCAACTGCTGTGTTTGACGTTCAGGACGAGGTCCTAGTGAAGCACGCGTTCGACTCGTTTAAGGAAGAGTTGGGGACAGACTCGTCGTCGCGAGTCCTGGACGAGGAATCGTTCCAGCAGCTCTTGTCCCACTTGTCGCGCATTGCCAGGAAGAGACCGAGCAACATGCAGCTCGAAGCGAAGCGCGACGATTTGCAGGTGACCAGCGTCATTTCAATTTCTTCCCTCGTCCACTGGCACCCGTTTGCGTGAGGTCTTGTGCGCAGTTACACAAGACTATTTTCGTCATTTGTACAAGCAGTTTTAGTTTCAACGCTTGATCGCTAATAGTTGCCTGCACGGATGGACCCCGTTACGTCTGTGTTCATGCTGATGTGTTATTTCGGTGTTCGTGGTGGTGTGTTATTTCTGTGTACGTGCTGGTGTGCTATTTAGGAGGTGTTCGTGCTGATGTGTTATTTCGGTGTTCGTGCTGGTGTATTGTTTCGGTGTTCGTGCTGATGTGTTATTTTGACTGATATAGCGTGAATTTCACGTTAAGCAAACCGAGTAACGCTGACAGGCGTTCGTTCAATTTTTGTCATTCTCTATTGCTTACTTGTTATTGCTCTATTGCTTACAGATTGTTGACGTTGAAACAAACCCAGACCAGGAAGCCGCCCTTGATGCGGAAAAGTAAGCATCGGCGTGTTATTGCTTTGTGAATGACTTATTGCTCATGCTGTCCGAGGATGATCTCTCCTTTTTATCTGATCTTCGAGATCTTCCTGCTCTGCAGCTTTTTTCAGTTATCTGCAGCGATTCTTGGTTGCGCACAGGTTTTTTTTCAAGGAAAATGTTAGGTGCCCAGTATGGACCTGTAGGGACCCGATTTTCTCTGATTGTAGGAACCCGATGATAATTTTCCCTGATTCTAGGGACCCGAATCGGGTCCCTAAAACGCCTTAAAAAACCTGGTTGCGCATGACTATACACTTGCATTCGCCTTCTTTCAAGTAACTGCACCAGGATCAGCGCCCTGTATGACACCGAACTTGATAAAATTGCTTCAAACATGGTAATGGCGTCTTCAGTTCTCGAAGCCTCTCGGCAGAGGCAGATTTTTTGAAAGATTTGGACGCACTACGTTGTATTTCCAGTGCATTCCACGGAAATTTGCTGAAGGGAATGATGGTAGCTTTTTGGAGACTTCTCGCCAGTAAACCTCGAAGCAAAGTGTTGATCCCAGCTTGCTTGCCTGGAATGACGAGGGTCGAGTTGACGGTCAAAGCAATGATCGACGTGATTCACGCTGTTTCTGGTAATCTCGGATCGGCTGTTTTTCAAACACTGTTTCGCGTCGGCGAAGGTAGCAACTATTTATGCAATCCATGTAAATGTTAACGTATCAGCAGCAAGTAGCTGTTTCAAAGTGCGTCGCCGTCGAGAGTAGAGGACACGTTTCCCTGCAAACATCCCGGGTTACATTGATTCGCTGACGTAATCTTACTCCGGGAGTCGCGCATTCATTTCTCGTGTTGTGTTTTGAATCGAGGCGTGTTACAAGTACTTTCCCCATTGGTTCACATGTACGACAACACTTGTGGCGTAAGCGCTTGTTGACCGTTTAGCTATCGCTCGCTGACGTCAGCTAAAATGATTATGTGTGCGATTCCTGTGCGATAAAGCAAAAAGACGGCTTTTATAATACAGATAAATAGAAAGAAAAGCAAGTTCGCGCGTGAGATCACTTGTTTGATTATTATTATTTATTGATTTTATGTTCGTCAGCCACCATTCCCAGCACGCTCCCGAACGCCAGCAGCTTCTATTACCAGCTACTGACGCACGCCAACCCCAGAGTGAGTTACGCGGCGAAAGCTGCTCTGGTTCGTTTGTTGCGCGTGAAGCGCGAGCACGCCGTCGACAGCGCCGGACCTAACGTGAAGAGGAGTCGCAGCAAGTCGTCCGACACCCTCCCCAGCACGCGGTCGACGTCACCGCCCTCTGTCGCCTCGACAGTCCAGCAGAGCACGTCTTCGGTTGGTGGATTGTGATCTGTTCAATCAAACTTGTGCTTGGAAAATTTGAATAAGGCAAAAAAAAAACTAATCGCAGAACAAAGTTTAAGGTGTATCGCATATACATTGCAAGTAGGATGAAACAGTAGCGTGGAGTTAATGCTTTAACTGCAGCTTTATACATTAAATACTTCATTGGAAATTGCTTAAAGATAGGGGGCAGTGTTCTAATGATCGAACAGCTTGTTTGGCAACTTGCTTTTCCGTGTAACGCTACTGCTTCTGCGGTGGGATTCGGTACAGCTGACAATCCCATCTCGTTCTGCAGAAAGCGACAGGCCAAGGAGGGTCCGGACGGGGCTTTGTTCTGGTTGCTGCTNACCAGGAAAGGCCCGGGTCACACATGAGTAGTCAGGGAACCACTGGTGGAACCATCGACGACGCAGAAGAAGAAGAAGACGATGATGATGACGAAGATGAGGAAGAGGAAGAGGTTGACGTTGAAGATGTGGGGGAAGATGGTGACAACGAGGAATTCGTGGACATGGATCTGCATCCCGCAGTATTAGCGGGCGAGGAACAGTATTTCGACCAGGTACATCTTTTTCTTGACCGATTCTTTGCGAAACGTCTTGCTCGGTTTCGATGACGTAGATTTGCATTCGAATCGTGAGGTTTGTTTTTAAATTCAAAAATACCTCGCTTTGTTCGCCATTGATGACGCGTCCATTGCGTCCCGGGTAAAGCCCTTCATTGTACATGGGGTCGTTTGACAAATATGCTCTTTTGAAAAATTAGTTTGAAAAAAACTATAGTCGCTGACCAGAAAAAAAGCAGTCAATGCCCGGAATGCGTTTAAGCTCATCTCGGTCAAATGCCGCCGCCATCTGTGCACCGCAGCGTGAAGGCGAAGTTGCTATTATCTGCCGCGATGTTCAGGATGTGACGGTGTCGATTCCGGAAAGCGCCGCCGAAGATTACGCTCGCTTGCTCGTCGTCGGCAGCGACACCGACGGCGCTGGACCTGCGAGCGCTTCCGGAAATGGCGTACATCAACCGCAACTGAACGAATCCCGCAGCTTGGCGATTGACGTCATGAGAGCAATGGCTGGTGAAGACGATCACGAAGGTAAAAAAAGCAGGCTTTGCGTAAATACCATGCCATTGTTAACATGTATTTACATTGTCTAACCATCCCGGTCGGTAAATGTTTATTGCGTAACGTTAATTCCGCCCGTGTTGTTGGCTGTTTCAATGTGTTTATTTGATTATATTGAGTTTTTTGGAGTTTTTTTTTATTATTTTCTTGGATGATATTTTACTTGATCTTTTTCCAGTTGGCAACCATGATCTGGAAAACATGCTGATGGGCATCGACTTCCCCAACCTCCTCCCACCTGATCCTGACGATGACGAAGCGATGGTTGAATACGCGATCGCTCTCAGTCTCCAGCAACAAGATCAACAGCAACAAAACGTAGGTTTTAACTGTTTTCTGTTCGCGAACAGCCTCATCAGTTCATTGTGTCCGAAGGGGCCGCACATGCGTTGCGCTGAAAATCTCACCGCGCGCGTCGAGTTTCTTCTGTTCCGAACAAAAAATCGTCAGCTGCGATTTTTTCCATCCATGCGTCCGGAATGTCGCAAAGAAGCTTCGCAAAACAGCTTTGCTTGCTACTCCTACCGCAAAAGAGACTCGCAAAGGCCTTCCAATAAGCTGCGGAGCAAGCCACGTTATCACGGTCGTGCTTGCGCTTTGGCGCGAAACGAACTCAGCTGCCCACGTTGAAAACCATGTTGTATTTCTTGCAGGTTTTCTGCACCTGCACAAGTCCCTTCATAACTTGACGCTAATGAAAGAGGAATGAGCATAAATAAATAGCAGCGTGGCTGTTTTTTAGATTTTTTTAAAATTAGTGCTCCCTGGTGGTTTCGAAGGGCACTTTCATATGTCATGACATGCTGTGTTTCAAAATCACTCTTGTGTGTTTTAAGTTAGAAGCGGTGAAGTCGTTTTCCCTGAATTGTGTTATAGGTTGTTCCAACATGTCCCGTCGTTCCGGTAAAAAATCCTTCATGTGAGCTTAATTAACCACAAAAAAGTTGATTTGTGAGCAGTTTCTGTTACTTGGTGCTTTTGAACGTTTATGAGTTGCTGGTTTTGCTGTGGTGGCCACTGAAACACGCCCCTGATCTATAACTGAGCTTGTAATCGAGTGTCCGCTAGAGTCTTTCACTCGCACGATGCTGCTACGCTTCAACCAGCGCTTTGGGCCAAGGTCGCGCAAATTGTATACTTCAAGTATGCGCTCTGAGCTTGGTGCATGGGGCCCTGGCTGCCATTGGACCGTTCATGGCAACCGAAGATATTAACCAACACGATATCGCATGAAAATGTTCCATTGTTTTGTGAAGTTTGTTCCAGTCCGTTCGAAAAACTGCTGTTTTTTTCCAGCAGCCGATGCCACCGACCGTTAACCCGGCGGCGGCGTTGCCGCAAGAACAGGCTGTCAGCGATCAACGACATCATTCCCTGTCGGAAGAAAGCAGCTCGAGCGCCAGCGACGCGGGCGAGCAGTCCGGCAGCGCCGTGCTGGAAACTCCGACCCAGGAAGACGCGCCACCGCTGGTCGCGGGCGACGGCGTTGAAGAGCAGCCCGGCGCTCCCAGCCGCAAATGCGACGAAACGATCAGTTCGGAGAGACTCGCCGAACTGCGCGTGTCTATCTTGTGCGAGCTCTTTGCGAAGCTGGAAGACGTCGAAGCGCTTGGCGGGGAAAGGAGCATTCCTTTTTTCCAAGTAGGTTGTTCTTTGTTTTGTTCAACGTAGAGACGCGGATAAGTTCTTCATCTCTTGTCGGGCGTCGCGGTGTGCAACTGAAGCTTCGTGACTTGGTTGCTTGTCGTAGTGTCGACGCTTCATACGTTACGAGCAAAGGGGCGATGTATGTGTTTTTCCAGTTAATATCATCACCACTACTACGATGAGACTTTTGTTTGCTCGTGAAATTACGCAAGTTCGATTTCGTTCGTCTTATACCCTGTTCTAGACGCACTTAAACAGCTTTGTGTGTGTTTTTACCAATGCTTGGTCTCGTTTAACGCTGTGCTCAGCTATGAATGCCTGCAAACTGTATTCTGTTGTGCATGATATACGATGACTGCATCGGATGATGTGAAAATACCGGCGAAGGTTGTTGGCCCAAGTGTGATGCGAGCACAGTGTTGCGCTCAACGGTGGCTAAGTGATCTTATAACATATATACAAGGGTTGTGAACACCTATGCGACGACTGTGCGTGCCAGAATAATGTTTTATAACATTACGTTGGTCGAACGTGGCCATCAGTGGCTAAAATTCATTTTCATGTTCGTTAAAAGAAACAAAGGTGGCTGGTGTGCCCGCGAAACGAACATTTACGTTGGTGGATTGTTGTCATAAAAGACCGAGAGGTATAAGTATTTCAGGATATCGAAACACTTCGTCTTCTTCCTGTATTAAATCCATAACAGAACGCGTTGACGGTGCAAAGTTTACTTTCACTGCCGTCCATCTTGAACCGGTGGTGAAGCTGTCGGTGAGGGAGTTTAGAGAGATGTCTCTGATGGCCCGAATACTGGCACCCACAGGTTTGGCAAATCTATACCGCCGGTGGGGAAATTTGATTTGGACGTCATATCGAACGGGTGCGGGAAGCCTGATGTGGTGTTTGGGCGGTTAGCTTCAGCGAAGAGAGAAAAAAAGTCATGCCCGCCCACAATGCTTGCCTGCCTGACATGAATTAGGTTAAAAATCGATTGAAAACATGTAATAAGCGTTTGTAAAACGAATTTCACTATGTACGAAGCAAAACAAACTGAAATGTCGTCGCAATTTTGTGGCAGTCAACGGTGCAAATTTTCACCCTACTCGGACAAAACAACAGCAATTGAGGTACTGCATGTCGATAAACTTTAAAGGCGAAGGCACGCTGCAGGAGTTGTGCCATGCGGTCCATCTCGGTTCTCCCTCCATGAAGATTCGCCGTGTTCCTCGGTGTTGTGCATCAAATGCAGCTTAACAGATACAACGAATGCAATTGAGACTAGCTGCCCAGAAGTGAAGAAACTTGTCAAAAAAATGAGAACTACACCTTAGCGAATACGTCGATTGTTGCAAGCATTCAGCTTTTCTAATGGTTGTAATTCGTGCGATTGTTTCATTTTTTCAGGTGTTCCACACGCTCATCACAGCGCTGGACTTCAGCGATGAATCGCATGTTGTGCTTCATCGCCAGATAGTGGTGAAAATAGTAAATCGCCTCAGTTCGGAGTTGGAGGCATCCGGTGAAAGCATCGTGCAGTGCACACCCAAGCATGAGGTCCGTTGCTTCTGCCTGTGCAGCGTAAATGCTGATACTTGAAATTACTGTTGCGTGTACAACTCGATTCCGGGGAAAAATGATCGACCGTTGTTATTGTTTGCTGTTGCATCGCAACGTAGCGTATATCCCCCGTTGCCAAGGCAATGCAACATGCGTGTAGTGGTCGTGGTGCAGAATAACCCCAACCTTGTTTGTTCTCTCATCGACGTAGTCTGTTTCGAAAAAGTAGAGATTTGTGGTGACGTCACCTAGCGATTTGTTGCGATAGTTACATTGACTTTTACGTTGTTTTGGCGTCGCTTTGTTCGCCCCGCCCGTTTTATGTATTAATTTAGTTACCTCTCTACTGCATTGAGTTGTTTTGGGCTAAAGGTGTGTCTGATGATGATGCGTCTCCTCATCGCCTTGGTCAGCAAACCGTCCGGTTATCGACCTGCGTCGAAGTCGCAACCCGACGTCGGCGACAAAGACGTGGGCGGCACTGTTTTCAGCAGAACGAAGAAAATTTTGGCGGAAGAAAACGTTGTGGAACTCTGTTTCAAGTTGCTCAAGTAATTCAGCCATTTCTTCATCCGGACTGGGTTTGGTTGCTTCGATTGTAATGGCCTCGGCGATGGCTGTTGTTGAACGTGCTCGCTGTTAATCTTAACCGCATCATGCGAATTGTGATTTAGAAGAAAGTCTTCTTCAACAACTGCTGTCCTGCCTCAGCGTGGTGCAACCACCAGGGAGGGGGTAGTGACTGTTAAAGTATGTGGGGCTGAGAAGTTTGCTATCGGAGTTCGTTCCTAAGTTTGACATTTAACTGACGTGTTAATCGCAGAAACTGCTAACTTCGTCCAGGATTGGTAAAGAATACTGTTGTAAATGGACAATCTAAAGCAGTGGTTTTTCAACCCTTGCAACTTACTATAATCCCAACGACCCCATCTAAAAATCGAATAAAGCAAATGTAATAAAGCACGACCCCTTAAAACCACTAGTCTGAATCTTCGCTTTTCCATACAACAGACCTGATTTGTAGGCCTGTCCTAAATCAGGTCCAACGGTGACGCATCCAAAACTTATGGCGACTTCTTTACATCCATTTATTTGTATATTCGAAAAACAAAAAAGAAGTTGACTTCTCTAAAATTCAACCCAACAAGTGTGTCCATTCAGTGTTGGCAAACGCGTCGCGTTCCAACTAAGCTAATCCACAATAGCGAGGGTGCTCGCCGGAGACCTAACTACGAGATGCCGGTGTGTTTGCAGCGTCCTGTACACCGTGCACTGGCAGAAGCAAGCGGACCTCAAGCACGCGATCGGCGACCCATCCGCGCAGTCGGCGCTCCTCAAACCTCCGGCCAATCGCGCCCTGCGCGACATGACTCCCTTTTTCCCTCGCCAGTTCGTTCAAAGCCAGGCGGGCATGGTCTTCGAGCCCTACATGCAACTGATCACCGAGATCGCTTTCGAACTGCCCCACGTCATTCGCAAGATGTACGTCACGTACGGTTCGAGCGTGGGCGCCATGTTCGGGGCCGAATGGCGCAAGCTTTCCTCGGCCTACATCTTGTCGCCGGACGTCCACTCCGCTGTGCGTCAGAAAGCGAGGAAGCTCCTGCTTTTCATCGCTGGCTCGAAGGTAGGTTCGGTTTTGGTCGAACAACCGGACGTCCAGCTTCACTGGTTGTCGAATGCTTTGCTTTCTACTCCTTTATCAACGCGATTGATAATCTCGAAAGTTATGCGAAATACCGGATTGAATTCGTGTTCCGCTTTGGTGTCGCATGGACTTCGATACCTTCCTAAGCACTAGCAGATGACTCACAGTCATCGCTCTTGTTCACGTGCATTTGGTTAATTGTCTTTCAAATTATGTTAGGCTTGGTACGTAGCATGACATCCCGTTGACATGACGATAATGAACATAATAAAGTGGAGCTTTGTATGGTGTAATGTGTGGTTAAATTGGAGAAAGCACCGGTTTGCAAGAACTTATGAAACATGTTCAACAGCAACTCTGTATCTAACGGCCGTTTGTCATGCAGTGAAACTGAATCAGTCGCGAACCTCTTTGCAAGTCTTTGTAAGCACATTAAGATAGCAAAACCTTATACCTGTATACTGTAACTTTGGAACTTGAAAGTTGTTACTGGAGCTGCCAAATTCTTTTTACCATCAAATGCTTCAAAAAGAATATTCTTACTTCACAGTCCTGTTACTTTTTCGTTAATCGTAGTATTCGTCTTGTGGTAATTGGAATGGTTTGGCTGATCTGTGTAAGTCATTTGGATGATAACAGATGATACACCAGGCAGTGATTGTTTGTTGCGCTTGTGCAAATGTTCCATAACGAGATAGGATCGTCGACCGAAAGAGAAGCACAGCTGGAACAAGCGGCATGCCGTCTGGTGTTTTTGCCGCGATAGTTTAGAACCAGTTGCTTGTTCTCAATAGTCTATACAAAAGAAAGAAAAGGAACAATGTGGTGTTTTTGTTCATGTATTCCTTTGCGTTTTTCCAAGCAGCGGCAACCTTTGGACCAACCTGTGGTCGTGTGATTGCTGTGAATTTTTGTTTATTGAAACGACCCAGTAGCAAAGCTCTCAATGTGTGGTGATTATGGCAAGCTATGGGCAAAACTAGCCATTCGAATGAAACTTTCTTGCTCTATAGGAAAATCTTCTCTGTGTACAGTGCCAAAGTACAGTAAAATAACTGCCAGCTGACGACTTTGTACATTATCCTTAACTTACGCTGACTGCGTGGCCAGGGTGGATGAGATTGCTCTTGAGCGTTGTACGTGTGTGTGTCGCAGGAAAAGTACCGCGAAGACAGGGACCTGTACGCCCTGGACTTCTACATCCGGGAAAGCTGCCGGCTGTGCAAATGGGTAAGTGAAGAAGAGAATGCGAGAGATCTGACGCAAGGCCTCAACCTGACGTACAACGAACTGATCGATTTGGTCGAAACAATCAAGCAGTGCTGCGACATCGCCGACCAGAGAGTGAGAAACTGGCAGAAGTACTGCCTCGGCAATCCTGACTGTCTGCCCTTCCTGCTCGACACGAGCGTTCGCGGCGACGAGAGCGTCGCCGCCTACACTTTGAAGCTTCTGCTGTGGGCGACGTCGTTGCCTCCGGCCCTGTCGGACAAGACCAAGAAAATGGTGAAGACCAGCGTGAAAGCGTCGGCTCCTTCTGCGCGAACGAGCGGCGGCAGGGAATCGAAACCGCCGGCGCCTTCGCCTCAAACGAGCGACAAAAGCATGAGTCAGCAGCTTACTCAGCAAATTCTCAGTCAGATTTCAGACGATTCGCTTTTGCAGTTCTTGCGTCATTTCCTGTTGGAAATGAACTCAACCGCAATCAGGTGGAGCGCGCACGCCCTCTGTCTGAATCTTTTCAGGTGGGTTTGTTTGTCGTGNAGTTCATCATTTCGAAAAATAAGCCTTGAAGTTGCTTTTCTTTTCTACGGGGAGTTTTTTGCGTTTTTAGAAGCACTGATGAAGGTAACCAACTCAGGTTGGTAAACACCATGTGGCAACTTTGCGCGCTTACACCTTCGTACGGACAAAAAGCTGCGCAGTTTGTCGATCTCCTGGGCTACGTCTCCATGAAGTTGGGCCTTTCAAAGGTAGTTGCGTTTAGTTGGCAAAAATCCTGTTCCGATAACGCGACGTTAAACTTGGTGTTCTTTCTGGGCAGGAAGCAGCAAAGACGTTCACCGACGCTACAGTCCGATTGCTGCAACGACAGAACAGGCTCTTATCGAATCATCAGAATGCAATACTTTACGGACAGCTGGCCAGTAAGAGCGATCAATGTTTTAGAGGCTTCGCCGAGCATTTTTGAGCAAAATGCTCTTTTACACGATTGTTGAATTTCAGATTACGTGCAATTCGACGGATTTTATTTGGAAAGCAATCCGTGCCTGGTGTGCAACCACCTGGAGGCGCCGATGAGCAATATCAAGTTGACGAGCATTAAATCCGACACGAGATACACGACAACGCAGCAAATCGTAAAACTTAATGGCAGCTACGAAATCCAGAAAGTTTCGATCAAAGTCTCTGATATTAAGCGAACGAAAATGGTAAGTTGTGCATTGGGTCTGCTAGACCTATTCAACGGTTATTTTATTTTCATTTATTTATGTGACAATTTACGTAGAAATCACGCTAATTATTATAGGCACACAGATTGCAGTCACGAACAGACCTGGTAGTGACTTGCAATTAAAGTGGGGTATGGGCACAAGTAGTAGGGTCTAACAACAGCAAGCCTGCTACCTTGGCATCATTACTAATACTTAGGTGGGTTGCCAGCAGGGACGTAGGTTAGATGGCGCCCGGGGCAAGAAACAGGTTTAGCACCCCCATGTTCGAACCTAAGGTATTTTGGGAGTTAATATACTGCATTGAAGGAAGTACTTGCAACACGGTTGGGGCTTTTCGGCGCCACGGGCATTGTGCCCCCCTTGTTACGACCTGGTTGCCAGCTGTTGTTTCGAAACTATTCCTACAAAAAAGAATTGCAAATCGATCTGTAATCGTCGGATTGACCAACACCTGTGAACGTGAATGTATCTTTGTGCAGATATCCCTTACGGCCGCGAATACCAAGAGGAAAGACTATTTTTACGAAGTTTAGTGTATTTGAGGGGAGTTTTGTGTTTTTTCGAGGGGAGTGGACACAGGTTCAAGAACTTTGCGGTATACATGGCTCCGGAGCATCAGAGTGAGTTAATAATTCTTTTACAGATCAGGACGGCTGTGATGTATTACAACAACAAGAAAGTCCCTGCTATCGTCGACTTGAAGAACAACCCGTCAATGTGGCACAAAGCGAAATCTGTGACCGTACCTCAGGTAGGCAACACCGCCTTTCGGGGAAAGCGGAAGTGAATTCCATGCTTCGCCACTGATTTTTCGAGACGCTTGTCGCAGCTGCGGTTCAGCGTCGAATGCGTTTTTCAGGGCGAGACCGAGATCCGCTTCGACCTCCCGCTCCCGATCGTCGCCACCAACCTGATGCTGGAATTCACTGATTTTTACGAGAACGTATCGGCGTCCATCGAGACCCTGCAGTGTCCGAGGTGCAGCGCGTCGGTGCAGGTGCGCAATGTTCGCCGAACGCTCTGAGCAGCCACTCGTCAGCGCTTTATGGAGTTTTCCTGATCTTCGATCGTTCGAAGCGACGCTAAGTTTCCTTGCCAGACATCGACTGACAATGAACTGAGCTTCTGTCAGTTACGTATTATTTTGCGGCAGCAAGGTCCTGAGGGCTTCGTTCTGATGAATTGTTGTTTTTCGGGTGCAGGTTCATGCAATAGCCAAAAAATCTTGTTTTCTGAAGCATGTGAAAAGCGTTGTGTTGGAAGCATCGTGACGCAAACTGCCCAACATTGTAGCTTAAGCTTGAAAAGCGCTTCAATTCTCACACAGCTAGCGTACAACCAGACTACTGACGGATTTTTTGTGATCATGCTCCGGTCCACATGTTTAATCCTCGAGTCGCCTTTTCAACGCTGCTTGACCTTCGCTCATCTCTCGCCAGGGTTGCCAACCAGTTTTCACCAAAAAAAGCCAGACCATGTCTCAAAAAAGCCAGATAGCAGTTTTACGGCATATACACATAATACATGAATAACCAAACAGAAAATAGACATTAAAACTCGTCAGAAACATCGATATAATACAATTCCACTCCTTGGAAGCATTTTCTTTCACCATAATTACACTGTCGTACATTTGTTT
>JGI24158J21664_10000167_pt1 | contig 48147 bp, 30 predicted proteins | sample Ectturendosymbi3_FD_21664 | JGI IMG/M metagenome (IMG submission 21664) | reverse complement strand
CGTCAAGCCGCGCGTCATTTTGGTGGAGCTTACGAACCTGTTGTTGCGTCGACAATAAAACGATGTATGTACGTCGACGACTGCTTGACATGTATCCACTATATGCGCATCGCTTTTGTTTTTTAAAAATAAGGTACATCTTCACATGGCGTGCTTTTAAAAGCACGTGTTTTACCTCACTTTACTATTATGCGGCAGCACTAAAAATACTTTTTTGTCGGCTGCACTATAAGTATTTTATGTCTTTAATGCTTCATACAATACACTTCTTTGCCGATCATGCATCACATTTGCAAAGTTTAATGAAGTCTGTGCCACATTGAACGGATACGGAAAATAATTCAGTTTGAAAAGTAATGATAAAATGCTTTTGTTGAAGACGAGCATTCAAAAGTAAGTCGGTCATATATGCATATTTTGCACACTGGATACGACAAGAAAACAGAAAATTTGCTGAAATTGAAAATATGCGCTCGAGTTGAAGGCCGCTCTGCAAAACTGTCAATAGCAAAAGTGTGCCAAATAGTCTTTTCAATTGATGCATTGCAAAATATTTAAAGGAGTCTCGCCCAGTAATAATGTTAAAATGGGCTAAACTACACCATCAAAACAGGCTTGAATAATACAATTTGCTGAGCTTTCAGCAGAAGCAAACGTCAGACTTTTCTTTCACAGGTACTGAAAGTTAAACGTCTTAGATACAACAATAATCTTCATTCCTGGTTTCTCGTCTCTTCACCTAAATCCATTTGCTTCTTTCATTTAATTTAGTTTTGTATTCAACAGGTCTGATATTTTTGTTTTCAACCCAGCATCTCCACAAACCAGAAAAGAAATTTCAAAACTATATTCGAAGCATTTTGGTTTCCGGTGTTCGTGACGCCACACCAAGCATCACGCGGAAAACGGAAATCCGCGTCACAATTACTCGTATAAGGCTTGTGTATTGTATGAAGCATTAAAGACATAAAATACTTATAGTGCAGCCGACAAAAAAGTATTTTTAGTGCTGCCGCATAATAGTAAAGTGAGGTAAAACACGTGCTTTTAAAAGCACGCCATGTGAAGATGTACCTTATTTTTAAAAAACAAAAGCGATGCGCATATAGTGGATACATTAGTGCAGGGGTCGGCAACCTACCTCCCGCCGGCCGGATCCGGCCTGCCAAGCAAAATCATCCGGCCCGCAGCCCCTTTACAAATTGCAACTGTATACGGCCCGCCTAGTGGGATTGTATTTTATGAATCTCTCCTCCTTGCAACTTCTTGTATTCCATATTTACGCGGAACTACTTACGAGAAACCGCGCAGTGCTATGTGTAGTTATTTGCGTTTTCTTTATGAACTGTGAAAACCAGGAGCTAATCTGATTATAATTCCGTGAATTCCCAAGCTTTAACAACATAAACAACAAAGGGAACGGAATTGTTGGTGGAAAACTAGTAGGGCCTACGGCACAGGGATATCTAGAACGGAGTTTTAGTTCTAGATATCCCTGGCACGGCTCGTCATACCATGCAGTGTTTGTTTTTGGCCCGCGACTAGGGAAATGTTGCCGATCCCTGCGTTAATGTATACCAGGGGTGGCCAAACTTGTTCTATGTATGAGCCGCATATCGTAATACCTAAGTTACAAACAGCCGCAACACAAAAATCTAAAAACACGAATTTGTTTGCAATCTACCCTTCTGTGACATCTTCATTTTTTTTGAACAACTTGCAAAAGTAATACTGCACGGCACGCTAGCTACCACAGTAACACTGCACACTATTTCTACACTTTGCAATAGAAATAAAAAAGAAAAAACAAATAGTTAATTTTTTTGGAAAGCTCAAAGAGCGGCATGCAAACATTCGAAGAGCCGCATGCGGCCGCAGTTTAACCACCCCTGGTGCATACAGAAGTGGTCACCAACGTGGTGCCCGCGGGCATCACGTCGCCGCAAGGACCATGAAGGTCGCCCACTGGCCTGTTCTAAAAATGGCATTAGCATGATCATTCTCTTCACAAAAACGAATATCAACACTAAAATAATCGAAGGTAAATTGAGCAAGATTTATATTTCAGAAGTGCGTATCAAACTAGTAGCCCTTCGCATTGATCAGTACACAAGAAGTAACTCGCAGTTTCAAAAAGGTTGGTGGCCCCTGGATAATGAATTGTGTGTTCTTACTACGTAATTTCAAGTAATATTCCATTCATGATTCAACGCAGTGCACTTGTACGCGAACAGTCCAACAGTTGACATGATAGCCTGCAAACATTCATCACCGCGGTTGGTCCCTGTTTCCGGTGGCGCATGCGAACACTCAACGCTTTTGTTCGTCGTCATTCTACATCGAACCCGTTAAGATTAACGTTACGTTGTTCTGACTTCACACCAGGGGTGTTGTGGGTTGGGAACGCGTGGGAACGGCGTTCCCACACCTTTTTCACGTATTGCTTTAAAATGAGATGGAAGCTGTTTCAAAATGGCTATTTTTTGGATGCCTTCCCACACCTTTCTTGTTAGCACTGTATCCCTGCTTCACACTCAAGTGTATCGGAGGTTTTGTTGTATATCTGAATACAATCGGAGAAGCACTCCACAAAGTGGTGAGAGCCTTTCATTTTGCCTTGCTTTGGCTTGGCGTCAGGCTGCTTGGGATATCCCTTGATTTAAACCAGGGTTTCTCAACCGGGACCCTCGGCCCCTCTTGGGGGCCACGGAGCGGTTCCCCGGGGGCCACGAGCAGTGGCCTTTACTAAATAGCTCTGCCCTGATATTGCAAAACCCTATTGATGAGCAGGGGGCCACAAGTCTTTGGAAGGAGGCCACAAACCATGAAAGATTCAGAACCACTGTTTTAGACTGACAGAGTGTATACATATAGTGCGAAAGGCTTCGAAATTGTGGAATTGAAAAAAACGAAATGCTAGCAGAGGTATTTTGGCACAAACATTGGAATGGAAATTGTTGAGTTGAAGGCGCAGCATTATGACTTAGTGGCCACTTTGTATGATCAATGGCCTCCTCGTAGTACCATCGTCCATAAGCTTTCAGGCGCTAGATGTGAAGTGAAACCATCCATTTCATGAAAGTGACGTTGTGGATGCAAATGTGACCTCACAGAGCAGGAATCCATATGATACCAATCGAGGATACTGCTACTTAGAGTTGCTATTTTAGCTGATTTGCTGGTAAATCTAACAGGCGTTTCTCACTGTTAGCTGTATAATTTTCAATTTAGCAATTAGCTGATTTTCTATCAGGTACATCCAGCAACTACTGTCAGTTACGTGCAAATTTTTGTCTGTATGAACGTTGTTCTCTGCGTTATTTGTATAACGTGTTATCTATTCTTCTCTTGTTTTTTATATTAATTGATGTCTAAGATTGATTGAGTAATTGGTTTTACATCTGAAAGCTTCAAAAAGACTACTGCTAAATTATTAACAAAAAGCTTTTAAGCTTTTAGTGAAACAGTGAGTGGGTTTGGTAATAATCGTGAAGGAGCTTACGCTTTTCTGAACTTATCACTTCCTCTCTTTTAATTAGTAAGCAGGGGTGGCGACCGTAGGGGACTAGGACCCCACTTTATTTCTGAGGGCCTGGCCCCCTACTTTTACATTTCGAAATTTGCCTAAATATGTTTAAGCAACACAATCAGTATTCGCTCCATAGTTAAAGTAAATCGCTTAATGAAAAAATCTTCCTAGGTGTTTTTGACGTGCACTTGTGACCCCCACGTGCGTCCGAAGAAGTTGTTCTGGGGTTGGCGAAAACGACATTTTGGTTATAGGTTTCAGGTTGCTGACGATGCAACGCAAATTGACGTACACAAGACTCTTTACCCTTTCTGCGCCATGAAGAAAATGCCCAATGTTACGGCAACAGATGCAAACAGTGTTCCCTCTAAGAAAATTTACACTGAACAAATGTTCGTTTTAGTGAGCATCAATATCTTAGTTCTTAAGACTGAATTAGCAGAGTTCTAAATGAATTACAAAATTAGTAAATTATTAGAATATATATAAAAGTTTATCAAAAGTGTGTTAGAGGGAACATTGGTTTAAAAAAATGCGCTTTGTTGGCAGCGATGCTTCTTTTTCACTCATGCTCCTTTTCAGGCACGCCAAAACAACGGTAGGGGCAGTATAAAAGTTGAGGGAAATGGAAACTTATAAAAAACAAGCAAATCCTTACCAATATTTTTGTTTCTGTTCAGCAACAATATTGACCTCAAAAATAACAACGGAAATGATTGAAAACCATTCTGAATTTTCTTGTTGCGCGAATAGCTGCAATAAATTTGTTTCAATTCGATCTTGCCAAACCATTAACTTATCCATAATACTGTAATGAAAAAGGCACCGCCCCCTTTTGAAAGAGCAGGATGGAAATGCCCCCGTCACTTTCCTGCTCTCCGGCGTCCTTGCATCTTTTCACACAGTGTAAAACTATTAGTAGAACAATCCGTTCCCACGCTTCGCAACCTGCCTCTGCAGGCAAATGAGCGGATATGAGTGAACCGTAAGCAGCTCATCACGGCATGATACCAGATCAGTGAACTTGTGCAGTGTGAGTGTCATACCGGAAAATACACTGTCGTTGCAAGAATTAACTCAATTAAAATCAGAATTAAACTGTTGACTTCAGGTTTTCTAGAAAAATTTGGTTCGTATCCCAATTCCCAGGGGAGCGGCAAATGCCCATTTTGACCCCCTGTGGACGCCCATGGCCCCCACTATGAAAAAGGTTCCTCCACCACTGTTGGTAAGCTGATCGTAGCAAAAAAGTCGCGTCATGTTTGACTGCACATCGATGACATCATAATCGTTGTCAAAAAGGCTTCTGCCCCCCGAAATTTTTCGCTGGTTGCGGCCCTGATACTTTGCATCAGAAGTTGGTGAAATATTGTACAACAGAAAGATTGACCTCAGATCGGTTTGGATTTTAACGTTTATGATTTTCAAATCGAACGAAATGAATGCATAGACCGAGAAAGCAGAGATTAGACAAACAGACCAGTGTGAAACTGTTCATTTGCAAAAGCCTTGAAAACACAAACGGGATAATTTTCTTTTGCTTTTGCAACTGTTCAGATTTATTTCATTCCTCAATTTTAAACAACTATTTTACGGAAAACACATTGGAAAAAGTTTTTCGCGAATGAACAAAACTGAGTTATGCTGGAATAACAGCCAAAAAAGAACATTCTCAATTGAGTTCAGCTCTACCTGACACATTTCTATGAGCAATGTTCTTATTATGAATGACCTCACAGAAGGACAAAATCACGGTTCTTAGTGTTTCCAAACAAAAATATCTGCTGCTGAACTAATTTGATTTATGACACAACTGCATATCAGTCATGTTTGTTTGTCACAATGTGTAAAATATTTTCTTACAGTTTTTTTTTCAACAACAATGTGCAAGAGTGAATTTAGAAAACAACGGTGAATTGATACCTGCTTTATCACCAATACCGATATTCAATTTTTGGATCATACCAATTTTCTGAAGCCCATGTTTGCCGATTTACGGTACCACCAATAATTCAATTAGCACTTGTTGTTTGCGGCAGGATTTGGGAATAAGATTCTAAGTTTTGAATATTTTTTCACAAGAAATTCGTCTTATTCTAACAACATTTATTGGTAACTAAACCGAGAGTTGTCCAACGCAATGGTGGATACAGGGGGAGCAGTTTGGACCAACTGCTCCCCCGAATTTTTGTGGCGCTTCGTTGAATGGCGCCCCTTTTATATAAATGCGCCCGTTTTTGGTGACTATCGAACAGAAGCAGAGATTAAAAAATATTCTAAACTAAACAATGCTTTGCACTGCGTTGAACTTCATGATTCGTCTTTTAACCACAGCCTCTATCATTATCAAACAGTATCAACAATGCTATTCTTCATAATAATACTATTGTTTCATTATTTCTTTTCCACGTGAGAACCACCCAGCCTAACTCAGGTAATCACAAACGACATCGCTGGCACGGTTGTAGCCTTGCCCCTGGGCTGTGCAAAATTGGTCTGATTTTGTCACAAGTTAATTTTTTTATGCCTGATGGCAGCTTTGCAAGGAAAATTAGTAGCGAAAATAGGAATGCAGTATGGAAAACTCATAGTCATAATTGATACAAGAGTTTAGAAGCCTCCAAAGCGAAAAACCACGACTGTTGCCAGAGCAGTCCATGAGTCCGTAGTATGTCTGTATCAAGACCAGTTTTAGGCCTACCTGACTGATTTCACTATATTGGGCACCGCGCCTCAAGGGGCCCGCGTCAGCAGCAGCAGAGTTACGATTTGAAACCTTTTTTTCTGAGGGAAGTATACTAACCCACAACTTAAAACATGTGTTGTTTTGATTCTACCCCGGTGGATGCTAGCAGAGCAGAGTTGCGGGGTCGGAGTTAAAATGTCGAACTCCGACTCCAAGCTTACAAAATTTTCCGACTCCGACTCTGACTTCCTAACATAACGTGAATGAGGTTTGACTGTCAACAACTTTTTAGCAATTAGCAATCAACGGAAATCGTGGTGCACAACAAGAATTATGTTTCAATAAAAGTTCCAAAAGAAATTGTACCATTTCAGTAGGCACGAGTTAGGATTCCTAACTTAGGAGTGCGATGTAAAAAATTATTCAATTGGACTTCCGAAGTCGAATAAAAATCCGACTCCGACGACTCCACTCACAAACCTCCTACTCCTTGCGATTCCGACTCCGCAGCCCTGCAACAGAGATGAGCGGATTTGTGTTTTTCAAATCCAACAATTTTATTTCAAAATCAAATCCAAATTGAAGATGATGCCAATGCAGAACGCTTACTTATGACAAAAAAAAAACAATCGCAAACATCATGCTATGATGGATCATCCGTGAGTGTAGTTGTAACTAACGTGTATAACAGGCCCGTAACAAGGGGAGCGCAGGGAGGCGAAGCCCCCTGCGAAATTTTTCTCCCTCCCTGGAAAAATGTGTTGGACATAGTTCAAAACTATTGGACGTAGTTTACAAAATTTGGGCCACTCTCAGAAAACTCTTCGCCCCACCTGGTGTCCCAAGCTGATTACGGGCCTAATGTATGATGACCCCAGTCCCGTCACCATGGGGGTTTTGGTGGGTTTAGCCCACCAAACTAAAATATGAAACGCTATAAATTAGTGGAAATTTTGTCAAATTTGAATGTCAAGCCCCCCCTGCACGAACGTAAAAACCCCCGCACAAACGTAAAGCCCCCCTATTGACGACTTTCTGGCGACGGTTCTGGATGACCCAATGGGTTGACCAGCACATACAAATAAAAAGGTAAGAGATTATTCAACAATTAAAGATCTTCTAAATATTCCAGTGAACAGCTTTCCAAGAAATGAAAAAATATTGTGTTTCTCAAAGTTTGTCTGTGAAAAGAAACTTCCAAATTGGGAAGTGTTAAAAGACCTTGCTTGGATTATGTACTCTCAGTCTGCTGATTAAATTTATATCTTGCTGCAAACTTTTTAGCAAGAACACAACCAGTACATTTTCAACAAGTGGATTCAACAATTGAGTGGTCTTGTCCTCATGCAAGGTTATGTTAGCATGAAAAGTCAATGTCATTTGGAATCATTTGGAAAGCCACATGGAGTTTCTAGGAATTACACCAAAGACTTTTTAATGGACAGACAATTGGCAAAAAGCTGAAAAATAGTTAAGGTTCTAAATTATGTCCCAGCTGGTGCAAGTGAAGATGTTAAGTATTGGATGAAGATGTTAAGTAAACTTTTTCAAGAAAAAAACTACGACGAAAAAACACCTAAAAGAGAAAGTTTTCATATGAGATAGAAGTTCAACATATGGATGTTCGGAAAGAAACGTACAGAGATCACTGCTTCAATTTAGTGCTAGGCCATGCAATGCAGTTCATATAATAGCATGTAGAATTGGACAATTTAGGGGCCTTAAAAGTTATCACAATAAAGCAGAGTACTGATGGAAACGTAGCTAATAAAAAAGCGAATGATGTTGATAGCTAACCGTATGCTGAAGAACTTGAAGCTCTGCAAACTCCCTACCCTCCAGTATCTTTATGCGTCATGTTCTGTTTGAATATCTGCTAGTAGACAATCGATTTACAGCATTTCGTAATGTTTTGATTGCATTGAGGCAAAGGTCTCAAACACGCCGCATGTGGCCCACGAGGGTGTTTTATGCGACCGGCGATGCTTTTTGAGAATTTTCAAATACTGTAATAAACATTTACGTTACTTAGTTTATTTACCGGTGTTTAACAGTGCACGGCTAGCGAGTGAACAACGTCTTTTCAAACAACCGTAGGGGTGGCTAGAAATGATTCGCGTATAATTCATGATGTTTCGCAGGAAATAAGACATGAAAGCTGTTTCTAGAAAGGTTGAGGTACAACCATTGTTGCGACAGCGTCAATGCGGCCGTCGGGTTACTTTATTAGACCTCCATTGGCCCTCGGAGCAATTTGAGTTTGAGACCCCTGCTTTGAGCGTTTACTTGATATTGCTTGCAACAGTTGGATCAGGTGAAAGACGTTTTTCAAAACTAATTAAACATACTTACGATCAACAATTTCACAAGAGAGACTAAACGACTTGGCAATGCTATCTATAGAAATTTGCGTTGCTAAAATCATTTACCTTGAAAATATATTCAGAGTTTGCAAATAAAAAAGGCCTGAAAAGAGTTTTTCTAAAGACCTGTGTAATGTGTATAAGCATTATGTCCTGTGATTGTTATACTTGATATTTTCAAAAAGTAATTAAATAAAGCTTTCATTGTCTTTCAACATTTTAGTAATCAAGCATTTTTTTTTTGTTAAAGATGAATATACTACACAAAATAAGAACATATAAGAACTTTCACTTATGTATTGAGTGTGGGCCCCGCCATCATTTTTCTAATTGGGCCTCGCAAACCCAAGCACCGGCCACCGGCCTTGTGTGTGCCAAGATATGAGCGGAGAATTTCAGAGAAGCAGCAACGAAAAAGTCACGAGTTTGTTTCTAATGAGCAGTAAAGCATGTAAGTAAAGCAGTGCGACTGAGTGTTTTCTGTTGTGTTGTCAGTATGTTTTACGAGTCATACTTTTGAAAATGAAGATACTACAAAATTGGAATGTTTCTGCGATTTCTACACATATTTTAAAACGAGAAAATGGGAACGTCGCATTATTTTTATGAAAGGGCTGTCAGTTTTAACAGAGATGCACGTAATTGAGCTTTGATAAGCTGAATATTCATATGAAACCTGTACTCTTTTTATTCCTTGAAAACTACAGTTGGATCTAACGGCAGCTATCCAGTTGCAAAATCTCATCAAGATCACCAAGGTTTGCAAAGCGAACAGTTGCGACTACGAACCTCACTGACTACATGTATTTAAGGTGGAAATTCTGTCTCCACCAATCAACGGCAACGTCCTCAATTGGTTTCATTCACAACAGCGTCACAATGCTTTCAGACAGCCAAGCAGAGTTGCCAACTTTCCCACATTGCCCTTATTGTATAGCTGCATCACAATGGGACGGAAACCCATGGTTCATAGTGTATTCGGTATGCCACTGCGAATGCTTTCAGAGCAGCGGTATGAAAGTTGCAGTATGTTGTTATGCAACAGAGGCAAAATGCTTAGCATTGATGGTTTGACAAACTTCATGCTGAAATAGATTTGATGTGGTTCTGACAATAGTTATGATGATTTTATTTGTGGGATATTTAACTTAATGCTGACTTTTTTGGAAGATTCTAATCGCAACTGCGCCACAGCTTTGAGCACAAGCCCGTAGCCAGGTTTAAAGGTTTGGGGGGAAATACATTTTTAGGGAGGAAAGAGTTTTGTTTTTATCATATACTTAAAAATACTTGCTCACTTTAAATATGTGTGCCATCACTTCACTGATTAGGGTTGTTAACTCGGGCTTGTTTCATTTGGCCTTGTCAGTGTTCACATGCTTTTGTTTCATGCCTGACCTTTTGTTTCGTTTTGCAGGCGACCTGAATCACAAAATGTTATTTGTACTTCGTGGTACGCAGTTAAAAGAGGCAACCCTAATTGTAGGGAAAAAGGGATGTAGGGAAATAGGGAAGTGGTTCCCCACAAAAATTTCAAATTAAACTTAGCTACGTTTAGTGTCTACATTAAATGTAGGGAAATCGGGAAGGCAAGGCGACAATTATCCCTCCGTTCAGGTTCAGCACGAAATGTAGGGGAATAAGGAAAACAAAGTGGAGATTATCCTTACGTTTAGGTTCAGCACTAAATGTAGGGAAATTGGGAAAGCAAGGCAATCACTTTCCCTCTTTCACAGGGGTTCCCAACCTGGCGTACATGTACCACCAGATGTACATTTGCCCATCTGAAGGGGTAAACTTCAGGTTAGCAGTAGAAGGGAAGAATATATTTATATATTATTGATTTCCAAATATTTACACACCTATCAGTGAATATTACTTTCAAAATGATTGTATGCTTATTGTTAAATATACTGTAGGCTATCTATGAAGGTCAAATTTGTACTGAGGAGAATAGTACGTTCCCAGTATTTTGTATAATGTAGTTTATATACTCTCAACGTCCAGCCCTATAGTTTAATCTTGGCTGAGCAAATCAAAACAAACCGAAACTATGTCATGCTTGCAGTTTGCACTTGAAAAAAACTTACGAAATACTGCACAGAACATAAATCAAAACACTTACAGTACAAAAATATTACAACACAATTCTTCTGTGCCCGGATGCATCAAACCGCTTCATAGTGTTGTCCCGGTTCACATTAAGACCTCGATGTATATCGTGACGTCAGGCCATTGGGCCGGTTTTGCGAAGTTGCGATCCTCAGCCAAGTCGTGAGGCGTCTCAGCAGAAAAGGAGCGTTTATAGGAGCATGAGCGAATTGGTATTGTTAGGAGAGTTTTTGACATGTGTTTTATGTTTGAAAAGAATTCGCGGTTTGCTGCTGCCATCGACTGTGTCAATGCGTTAAAATTCATCTTATGATCTTCAGTCATCTGCTTCCATTTTTCAACTTCTTGCATCAGGGAACCTTGCATGGAAGATTAACGTTATCGTGTCACAGACCCTAGCACAGCTTCGTTCACTTCATCAGTGTTGTAGTCCAGGACATGAAATAGGAAACTCGAGGGATAGGGATTACTTCATTTGGGAAATGTCGCTTCATTTCGCTGGTAATGTGATCAACAAATGGGTAAAACACATCCTGCGGAAGTATGCCTCTGTCGTATCAGCTTCAGCAACTGCCCTATTCTTCTGGCGATTAGAGGAGGTTGAGCGTGTTCTCTCTCCAGTGACATATTGACTGTTTCAGCAGTTAGCCACAGCACACTTGCATCAATCATAGTATACAGATTCAGTTCTTTGTTTGCTGATGACAATTGTTCTGCGATCAGCTTCATCCGTTGCCTGAACGAGATCACAGCTAGATTTTTGTAAATGCAAGGATAGCGGTTTCACGAAGCCGACGCGTTGTATGACTACCGTCGTGATGACAAACTCAAAACTTTCCATGCATTTTGCAAAACCTGTAGCTTTCGTGCGAGTATCGATTGTTCCATTTTTGACAAAAAGAGTCTCATGGATATCTTGTACATTGTCAACAATACATTGAGGGAGCTGGGCCTCGATCCCCAGCGCGCATCAGAAAGCCCAGGTAAGCAATGAAATAAACGTTTGATCGGATTTGAAACGCATACATCCGTTCATTTCTGGGGATGGCAACACCAGGTAGCTGCAGTGCTGCTCTTCTTGAAACAGCCACGCAATAACATATGATTTGATTGAACATTGCAAAAATATTTTGTGGCAGAATTACAGAAAAGTTTACAAGTGCCTCATCTGCCTCAGCGTAGCTACGACCTAGATTAGTCACGATGAAATAATTGAGGAAGAGTCAATCAACTGTTAATAAAACGTTTAGATAAAGTTCTATTAAAAATTCAGTGGATTTTTGTCGTTTTACTCAGCCTATTTGTCATACGAAATTTTAGGGGTACAGGCTCATCTGTCGAAATGCTAAAGAGGTACATGGTCATAGAAAGGTTGGGAACCCTGCTCTAGCATCACGAGGCACGCTTGCCTCGTTTTTTTTCGCGGTCATTTGCGTCTGACAAAGTGCGAAGCTCCGGTTTTGTAAGTTTTGTACTCCCGTATTTGTTGCAATGCGCGTAAACTCGCTCGGTACAGTTACGAAGTTTCAAAACTTACATGCATCAACCCACTTAACGAGAGAAATTATGCGTTGTCATTCCAGTTCTACGATGTAATAATTCATACAAAATTTATAATTACAATAATCAATATTTGTAAAGCATTTTCTGGTTGAATTATCCAGCTAGCAAATGGAATTGCACGTCCCACGATATAAGCGAAGTAAAGACATGTTGCAAACTTTGAACTTCAAATAAGATGGAAAATGATGGCATGGCTTGTGTTGGACACTACTGTACTCTGAGGTTAGGTTTACGAAACAAAGTAATGTGACGTCGTGGAGCATTATGAAGGTGGAGAAGGTTATACAAACACCAAATGCTGTTATATGTTCCACACTTGTTTGTCCTTGCACAAAAAATTTTAAAAATGCTGAAACATTCCAATTTGAGACGAATCAAATGTAATGTGATTCCGAACTGAACGGCAACCTTACGATTATCGAATTGCAGCGGAATTCGTCTATAACGACTTCGGTTATAACGACGCTTTTTCGTCGTCCCCCACATAACATTTTACTCATTTATAACGACAGTTGCAAAAGTCCTTTACACGCTAAAGTGTAAGCTCGTCTGTGTGGAGCCACCGTTAAAATTTTTATGATCAAATAGGAACGCAGTTCAATTAAGCGGCCAATCATTGAGCCGTGGCACGCGGGCGGTGAGAATGGCACCAACGAATGAGGCATCAACAGCAATCGAGGCAAATCGTTACTTGAGTTTTACTGTACAGCAGTGGTTCCCAAGCGGGGAGGAAATTCCTCCCCAGGGAAGAATTTAACGAGTTCAGGGGAAGAATTTCCACTCTATTGTTACTTTGCTTATTCATTTTAAGAGTTGTTCTTCTTTTTTAAGTTGACATTGGCTCTTTCAATTGGTTATATCACTTTATATTTGTAAGTTATTTAGTTGGGCAGACTATCATACGTTTTTATTGACAAATTTTAGTGCCATTATTTGACAACAAATAGTTTTTGTCCCACTTTTGTTAATCAACTTATTTGTCGTCAATAAAGACCATTGTTCCCATTGCAGTTAATACTAGCCTAGTAACCCGAACAGGGAAGGAATTAAAGTTTCATAGGGGCGGAATGTAAAGGTCCAAAATGAGCAAAAGGAGGAATACATCAAAAAAGGTTAGGAAACACTGCTACACAGTATCAGGGATTGTTGCGACTGTAGTCAGTTTGATCGGTAGTCTTGGTGTAACGGTGCGTAACTTATCGACAAAAGAAGCAGTAGCCAAATATGGAAAAAGTATGACGTCATTATTGGTGAACATTTAACCTTATTTGTTCGTTTCTTGCTTTCTGTGTTTCTTTTGTTTGTTTGTGTCTCGCGATTGTCTGGGAGTATCTAGATCAGTGCTTCTTAAACCGGGTGAATGGTCCACCCAAGGATGAATGAAATTTTTGCAAGGGTGAACGAAAAAATGGGGGTGAATGAATTTTTTGTTGCTAATTTTTTGCATCCTCTGGTTGTTTTTTTACCCAGCACATATCAGCAATCGTGAATAAAGTAGCAAACTTGAAGCGCTCTAACTTCGCATCTACAACAGTCAGCAACTTATCACTTCAGGAAAACCGTCCTGTGATGCAAGTAACCGCCTCTGTTACGTAACAGGGATAGATTTTACCAAGAGATGCCATGTTTTATTCACTCGAGTGACGGAATCTCTGCTGTGCTCTGCATGACCGTAGAGATGTCACTTTTGATGATACAACATCAGATTTGATGTTTTCAGAAATTTTTTTGATGTTTGATGTTTACGCTACGAATTTGATGTTGAAAACAATTTTCGAAAAACGATCTCATAATCGCATGATACGTTCACACTGGGCCTGAAAGCATATTGCCCCAAAGTGCATTTAACGCCACTAATATAAGTAGCATTTCGATCAGGTGTTTAACGAAACCTTGTCAACTCTATTCCGCCAGTTCCTACGAACTGGTGCACATGGAATTTATGAACATTAAGCGAATGTTATCTCGCAACGGGTTCCCCAATAATTTTTTGGACCGTTGCATTCAGCAATGCTTAAACAGAAAACACGGTGTCACACAACAAAGTGATTCACCGGCTGAACCAGTGTTTCTCAAACTTTTTTATTCCATCGCCCCCCTTTCACTCTCGACACGTCGTTTTCGCTCCCCAAGCCTCATAAAACAAACACAGGATAGTAAATTTAAAGATTTTTATTTATGGAAAGTATTAAATAGCTGAACCAAGCCATTAAAAAACTGAACTAAGTAATTTTATCACGACGCTAATATTGCGTTCAGAAATCTTGTGAAAATAATAATCCAGGGCTGCGGAACCGGAGCGCCGGAGCTGGGCATTTTGCTTGAAACCGGAGATCAAATCAAAAATCAGAATGAGCCGGAGGCGGAGCTCAGTTTAAACTCTAGGACGGAGCCGGGTCTATGGTCATTTGAGAGCTATGACCTTCGGCTCCGGGTCCCTTCGTAGATACCAAGGGTTTTGCCAAAAAGTCTTACGTGTGCTCTTTATAGCACAGTACACAGTATAGCACAGTACATCTTTATAGCACAGTACACGCGATCATTACGAGTTACAACACCAAAATGCAACAATGGATCTGCAAGCCGTTGGTGTTTCTTTGGATTAATAATCGCTAAGCCTTTATATACACTCTGTAAGAGCTTACTGTCTGATTCTTGGCTGGGGAAGAATTCCTTTCAATAGGCAATGTCCTTCAATAACACCTCTAATATTTTGTGTAACAGACTTCGTTAGCGCAAAACGTGTCAATTCACTTGTAGTAAATTTTTTGTGCGGCTCTCTAACAAAATCGTAGGCCTGGATTTGGCTCCCTTCAGGGAAATGGTTGAGAACCACTATTGTAGAAGTAAGAAAAACGTTAAACTACCACCATATCTTACTTTCTAGTCAGAATGATCAAACCGGGTCTGCAGTAGTGTAGCAATCTAAAAAGAACTGAGCTGTAATGAGTAGGTATATAAAAAAATATCCATAGCTTGTGTAGCTGTATGTAGTCATGCTGTTATAGCAGGGAGTATGATTAAGATATGATGTCATTGCAGATTTAAGCGTGAAATGTACGGGATGTCATTGTAAAGTAGGAATGTTTACTAGAAAATATTACGTTTACAAGCAGTAGCATAACATGCAAGTTATAAATAATTGGTAGCGAACTAGCATTGCTTTGCATAGCGGTACATTATCAGGAGAGTAAAAATATCAATGTAAACAAATGTGGCTTTTCTTGAAGTTTTCATCTGTGGAAAAAAATATGTGTTTTCAGCACGGTAAGCAATTCCCACGCTGAATTGTGCTTTACTTTGCGATTCATCACTGCTTATTATGAGTGCAAAAGATAAGAAATCAGACGTTTTCAGCTATTTTTGAAAAGTCAATGTGAATTTCTTGCTAGGGGTCATACTTTTTATTCGAACAAAGGGCGTTTGAACACATCTTCGCGTTTGTGTTAATGCAAATGTGTGCGTGTTCGAAAGAACACATGACAGTCCGCTATGTGTTTTGCGCTGTTTGCATGGTTTACCCGGGTAGCGCTGTTGGCTGGAATCGCTAAGACTGCAACAGACAAAGCATGCAACGAGTGCAAAACACTTGATCAATTGGGACTGGTCTGTGTTTAAATGCTCGGACACAAATGTAGATTTCCAAAGAGTCATTTTCTTGATTCTGGTCGTAAGAAGTAACAAAAGATCCTCAGGCATTGACGGCAAAACCAGCGACTGCCCTTCCAGAGATTGTTTATATTACCGTTATCTTGATTTTCGTTTCCGATAGTCACTATTCTCTTGATCGTCTGAACCTGTGATTGTTGTTTTTCGCTGATTTCCTCATGGTAAGAGCGCTGCTAGTAAAAAACAACAAGATTAAATCACTCAAAAAGTTTGGCATATTCTGTGTGTTTTGTGTACTTGATTTAATTCATTTTCCACTCAACTTGAGGAACACCGAGACAGTTAAGATATTAATGTGTGTAAACGAACAGAAACCGGAGCCACACTCATGAAAACCAAAAGCTCCGGAGCCGGATCTGCATCATTTTTACGACGGTTCCGCTGCCCTGAAATAATCCACGCTGTAGCTGGGCAGGCAGACGATCCAGAACGAAAGATAAACTGCTTTAGCAACAACCTCAAACGATTATCATAGTAAATTAACATCTGCAAGAAACTGACACGTCATTATAGCAGGCTACTGAAGTTAACTCAATGATCGATTGTGATCGAGCATTTTCGTTCCTTTTGTGTTGTTTCTCCCCCCTATCGCCCCCTTTGTTTTTTTCGCACCCTTGCCCATCAAAATCGCCTCCAAGGGGCAATTCCTCCCACTTTGAGAACCACTGGGCTGAACCCTCTACTTCACCCAAATAGATTTCATTACAACTACCGTATTTGGGTTTTGTATCTAATAACATACGGCAGAACTCAGCAGCTTTGTAAGACCAAGGCTGTAATGAACGTGAAGCTGCGTTGTCTTCAAAATACTCGAATACTTCAAAGCTGGTTCTCGGCTAAGGACCGGCAAGTTTTACTCAGTCGTTTTAACGTTGTGTACAAGCTTACGAGCTCATGCGGTGCCTCCTACATCGGGCAAACGTAACGCAGTTTAATAAATCGTATAGAAGAGCATCGAACGTCACCAAGCTCTTCAGTCTGTAAAGGCCAATCTACACTGACGACGTGCCAGGAGTAGCCGCGCACGATTTTTTGTTTGTTTTATTGCGCCCGGGAGCCGTGCCGAGCTGTGCACGAGCGCAGAATTACCTGACGCAACAAAACAAAGGCTTACGCCTGGCAACTTCTGGCACGTCCTCAGTGCAGATTGGCCTTAACTCATGACGTCACGCGCCATCACCATCGGCGAGTATCCAGCTGAGTCATGTGATTACGTATGCTTCGCGCCACTACGTCACTACCGAAACAGCCCTTCGCATTTTTCATTTTTTCACAGCGCTTTTCTCCTGAGTGACCAATAGGAACTTGCAGCATGATCACTGCAGTTCAATTTGCACTGCACTGATGATGATGATAACAGGAATTATCGAAACGTTTGCAATATGTCATTGATATCGTTTTCATTGGCCGTGATTTTCATTACAAAGCTTGCAAAGGTTTAGTTAATTGTGTTACCTGATTTCTGTCTGTGAAAACAGTCTTCTCTCGTCGCTAAAAAGAGTAGGACTTCTTACTACAGGAGGGTTCCACACCACTGTCAGAATTACTGAAACTAAATTTCACGTAACAAACTAACTTTTGGTTCTCCTCTATTGTGTACTTTTATATCGCGGTGTCAATAACGATTTAAAGATAGGCACAGTGAGGTGAAAGCATTTGGACAGTAAATAACAAGCACAAATCATTTACAAAATTGTGCTTTTCGTGTACAGAACTGCTGCAATCTCCGAATATCTACTTTGAATCTTTTCGACGATACCGGATCCGTGTTTCCCATCATATGAATGCAAAGCTTAATAATGCGATGCGTCAGCAGGAACAGGTTTAAAATGCATAAAAGGCGATACCTCCAGTTTTTCTCACACACCAGTGAACAAACTAAATACCTTAAATGTTGATTATTTGAAAATTCTCAAAATGCTTCGCGGACCGCACAAAGTGCTCTCGCCGGCCAAATGTGGCCCGCGGGCCGCGTGTTTGAGACCACTGATCTACACGCTCACAGCTTGTCTCGCTCTAGCTTGTCAACTCGGGGTGGTTGAAAACAGAGCGAAGATTTTTCTTTGAGGAATCGTGACGCGCATTTCAGTTGTCCGCGAAATGCTTGGCGTGGGCGTCACGCACACCGGAAAACAAAATGTTTTGAAAACAGTTTTGAAATTTCCTTTCTGGTTTGTGGAGATAGAAATGTCTTACTCTGTCTGGTAGGTTGAAAACAGAAAATATCAGACCTGGTTAACACAAAAACGAAGCTAAATGAAAGAAGCAAATGGTTTTAGAGGAAGAGACTATAAACGAGGAATGAAGATCATTATTGTATTTAAGAATTTTCACTAGCTGTGAAAGAAAAGTCTGCAGTTTGCTTTTGCTAGGAGCTCAGAAAATTCTATCATTCAATCTGTGATGGTGTAACTTAGCCCAAATTAACGTTATTACAAGGGAAAATTCCTACGCAATATTTAGCAATGCATCAATTAAATAGATTATTGGGTGAGCATTTTGCTATTGACGTTTTTTCTCAACCGCCCTCAACTCGAGAAAATATTTTTCGATTTCAGCAAATTTTTCTACCATCTTGTCATATCCATATGCAAAATATGCATAAATGACCGCTTTACGTTTTGAATGCTCATCTTCAACAAAGCGTTTTATCATAACTTTTCAAACTGAACTGTTTTCCATATTTGTTCGATGTGCCGCAGACTACTTCATTAAACTTTGCAAAGTTTTGGAACACCAGTGTTTAATATGATACATTAAAAGACAAACAAATTACTGATCCTGTGCAGCGGCATAAATAATAAAGGGAGGTAAAACATGTGCTTGTAAAATCCATCTAAAATGTACCTTCTTTTTCAAAAAACAAAATCAATGCGTGTGTGTGCTGATCAGGGCTATGAATGTTTTCTCCAAATTCAAAAAGTGAATTGCACATAGCAGTTATTACGATATTGTCAATTAGGTTTGAAATAATCCAAGCATTAACCTGTTTGTAGCAGCACAGCAGCAAATAGCTTCCTTGATTTAAATCCGACAGAGTGTATACTCTCTTCATTGTAGCATCAAATAATTGCGGTATTGAATACATGTACTGCATTTACACCAGATCTGTTGCAACTACTAACGAAACAAAACCATAGCTTCAGAATAATACAGGGTGTTTCAAAAAATTTGACATCATTTTGCAATCTAATAACTTTGGCAGTTCCTGTTTAAACAACTTTAAATTTACACAGCATGCGTACAAACAGGACAAAATTTTGTGCTTAAGATCTTGCATGTTACTTCATGGATGGCAAGGGCGCAGAGGGCTGAGCCGAGGGGGTCGCCTTGTTGCACACCGGTGGCCGAATCTAGATTGAAGTTTCCATAAAAGAGAGATGTTTTTGAAGAATAACAGTCCCATATGAAGGGGTAGATTTCTGGGAGGTGTTTTTGAACTTCTTGAAGAACAATGTCTCGACGTATGCTGTTGAAGGCATTTTTAACATCAAGCTTTAAGGAGAACATTGTCGTTGTGGGGTTGGTCCATGAAGTAACGGGTGGCGTGGACTGCAGCTTCACACCCCAGGGGGTGTCTACCCCTACTTGGGAGGGCAGGAGGAGTTTGCGGAGCCTTGGGATGAAGGGTCTCAAGCAGACTTTAGCGACAAGACGTCGATAAGTGCATCCTACGGCAATGGATCTGAGGTCTCCGTTGCTTTTGCGAAGCCCGTGGAGTTGGGCGCCATAGAGAAAAGGCCTGAGGTCAGTCGGCAGATGACCATTTGCAAGGTAGTTGACTAGTTCCGTTAAGCTGGTGAGGAGAGACGTACTGGCATCGCCTGCTGTGATGGAGATGCAGTCTTTCAAATGTTGTGGCCGTAGGCCGTCTGGGCCTGCCCCTGAACCATGAGGGAAGGAAGAGATTGCAGCATGTATTTGGGTTGTACTGAAGCAAATTGGTGAGGTATCAGCATCTGGGGGTGGGGGTAGTTTGAGGTCATCTGGGGCTTGGGGGTGTTTTTGTTGAAGGGTGTTGAGAGATTCTTCATTGGGGTTGACGAATGAGCTATTGCCAGATAAAGTTTGAAGGGCGCCTTTGATATTGAAGTCAGATAGTTTCCGGTTTACCAGTCATTTCATGTTTTTGGCTGGGTCATGGTGGGTTGTGGTTGGTGGTGGGGTTGCTTGTCTCGAAGGGGCTTCAGGGACAGGTAGGCCCGCTGATTCAAGGTATGTGTTAATTCTTGATTTGATGGAAGAGGTCAAGGAGATCCCTTGTGATTGGGGGCCTGATGAGAGGACTGCAAGGGGGAAACATACCACACGATGCCAATAAAATAGTGAGTTTGAAGAAATGGCTTTGTTAATAAGTTTGCTAAGTCCTGAGGCAAAAGAAGGGCGTGCTGCCTTGGAGATGCGGTGGATAGGGTGGTTGACTGATCTTAGGGATTGAATATGAGTGCCAAAGGAAGCCGGGTCAGTCAGGGGGGTGCTAATAGTTGAGTTTTTTGGGGATGTGATGGATTGAGAATGGGGTCACAGGTGTTGCAGTACCAACCAGGAGGTTTGTTGGCATGACGTCTTGAAATTTTCACACAAGAGAGGTGAAAGGGCCGATCACACTATGAACATTGAATTGTCTTTTTCTTCCTTGAGCCTGTTTGGCTATGACAATGGTAACATTGGGTTGGGTCTTGAGAGCTACAAGACTGTTGCCTGTCTGTTGACAAGCACTGGCTACAGTAAAAGGGTACAGATTCAAACTCAACGACATCATCACCAGCAGACACACCGGCACAGCAGTATGGAAGCCATTGTTCACAGGAACTGCATTCAATTACTAATGTTTCTTTGGGTGTTCCACATGAGCTGCATTTGCCTCTTTGTCCAGGCATTGTGAAGCATGAAGTAGATAATTCACAATTTCACAAGATCAGTCCAATATTGGTGTCGTTGCATCCATAATGGTGACACCGGAGTTTAAACAAATGGCTTATTAATACTACACACCATGCATTTCAGCATTTAGATAATCTTATTCAACTAGGAAGCCTAAGATATCTCTTATTCAAATAGAATAGAAAGATTGTCAGGACGCGTTTCTCAAATTTCTGCTGGCTAGCTCCCCCACCCAGTGGCGTGCAGAGGGGGAGGCGAACAGGGCGACGGCCCCGGGAGTCCATTGCTGGGGGGCATCCAAAGAGTGGACGTTCAAAAATTAAACGCTGCAACTAGAGGATTTTTCCCACTGAAAGGCAACTAATGCATGCTGCATGGGTTTAATTTTTCGAAACTTGTTTTGTTGTCAACACTAATTTTTACGTATTCAAATGCCAGTAATTCTCAGCTTCTTCAACACCAGGGACCTATACTCTGGGTGTGCGGCGCACACCCAATCAAACTGCTACTGCAGTCACGTGACTTATTCCAGATGGTGCGATCAAGGAAATATAAAAAAAAAAGGATTGAAAGATAATCAGGGTTGAAAAAAACGTTTTTTTGAAAAAACAATCAACCTTGGTTTTCTTTTAAATCCGAGTTTTTGGTTTTCTTGAAAACAAACAGGTCTTTTTTCTTTAAAGAAAAACACAAAAACCCCATTCTGAATTGTTTTACTGCATGATGCAATATAACCATTTTCAGAAGTACACAATAATAACTTGTCATACGTATTATGGCATTCAAATTTGAGGATAAAAAAATGTGGCCCATCTTTGTTTTCTCAAAGTGTTGTTGGTCAATTCACTCCAAAGTAGTAAGGCTTGGCAAGTATGCGCACAGCAAACAGAGAAAGGCCACTCCCACACAACCTCTGCAGTTTCACGTCAAGTTTATGCACATACCCTGCTAGTTCAGCATCTAGACAGTGTATTTTTTCAACATATGGTTCGGTACGGTTCAACATCAGGAATAGCATGGATGCATAAAAGGCAGAAAAGTTGATTAATATATATATAAATTTTACAGAGCTGAAGAAGATAACCAGCAGAATTTACTCAAACTCTTCAAATTATTATTCTCTCTTTTTCATGTCCTTCAAATTTCGTTGCTGTTCGTTTTGTTTCATGAAAAAAATTAAAGTTAACTGTACAAGTGTGCTACTTATTTTACTTTTTACTTCATACTACGTTTTTCAATGGAAAAGAAAAGAGTGGGATTGTTGGTGGGTTTTACTGCTTGTTTTTAAATGGACTTTTCAAAAAAATCAGGGCGTTTTTATGGTTGGGTCCAATTACATCAACCCTAAAGATACTTATGGACGCTTAATTGATTTTGTGAGCCAAATTTCAAAACTGTCCTATTTCATGCATGGTTTAGTTGATTTTGTGATGCATCTCAAGTTTGTCGTTTTGTTTTTTTGAGGTGGCAACCCTGGGTGTGTGCTGATGCATTCGCACACCTGTGCTTGCAATATGTGCATCATTTCGAGCTTGGTCATTAATTGGCAGTTCAGGCGAATTGATTATAACGGCTCACACAAGCCCATATCTGTTCTTCCCTTAGTAATTGCACATATAACAGCCACATAATAAAAAACGAAAATTTTCTTGCATACTTTATGCGCATTCTCAATTCTTTTGTAGTTTGTAAGTTTCAAACTGTCAACCCTGGGTGTCCGCCATCCCGCCGCATACCTTCTGATCGACTGCTATTCGCCTTGCAGTTGTTAACTGCGCTGACGTTGCACTGAGGGTCCCCCTGTTTCTACTCACCTGTTTCAACGCGTTTCCTGATATTTTTGCAGTTGTGAACTGGTCTGTCTTTGGAGACCGCTGATAATTTATGTTCATTGCAGCGACACATAATACAACGAGTACAGAGAGTGCGTGCAGAATAATATGCACTGGAACGCCGAAGAATAGAAGCATGGCGGGGGCCTTGCCCTACTGCCCTTTCAAATAAGGGCAAGGGGAGCGGATGTGCCTTTTAATAACAGCATCATAGGTAATTCATAGTTTATCAAGATCGACTTGAAACATATTTATTGCAGCTATTCGGGCACCCAGAAAATTAAGAATGATTTTCTATAATTTCTGTTATTATAATTGAGGTCAATATTGTTGATGAACAGAAACAAATGTAATTGGTAACGATGTTTTTTTATTTTTTATAAGTTTGCATTGCCCTCAGCTTTTTTATTGCTCCCCTGCTCTACCGCTGCTCCGGCGTCCCTCAATATGCATGTTGTGTCAAAAAACTTCGACAAAACCTTGGTGTGCAAACGTGAATATGACATCATATCAGGCCTGTAACCAGCTTCGGAGACTAGGTGGGGCGAAGAGTTTTCTGAGGGGCCCAATTTTTTCAACTGTGTCCAATAGTTTCAAATTATGTCCAACACATTTTTCCAGAGGGGCAAAAAAATTTTCGGGGGGCTTCGCACCCCCTGCGCCCCTCCTGGTTACGGGCCTGCGTCATATGGTGACGTCACAAACAACGTATATCCAGTAACAAGGACACCATACGCCATTGCTCAATACTAGAATTTGGAAAGGGGCATCCAATCAAGCAGTCGCCCCGGGCGTCACCAGACCCCTGCACGCCACTGCCCCCACCGCTCGCGATTAGAAGGCTAGCTGCCGCAACAGAGAACAAGGCGTCCAATCATGCATTTGGGAAACGAATTCTCAGTCGATGTGATGAGTCAAACTACTGTAACAAACTGCCAGAAGCAAAATGCATACGTACGTATAGTTACTTTACCTGTTGGGAAACCAAGTACTTTGTACAAGAGTTTGACGCGACCAATTTTTGCTAAACACAACAACACCAAACGGAGTAAGATATACCAGTATAACCTCATTATTCGACTTTCATAGTAGCAGCGTTAAATAATTAATAAAATGCAAAGCAACAAAAAAGCATAACACAAATGTTTCCAGTACCCGTGTAACACATTTCCTTTATATTTCCCTGCAAAAAGTGTCAAACGCGGTTTATTCTTTATTACTAAATGAACTTTTAACCAAGTTTGATTGCACTGTACTTTAATATTTTCGCACCTGAGTTTGAACGTGCTTTCGGAAAAGCAAATTGGTGAGTTTTAGTTTGTCTCGTATTGTACGTATGAACACCTGTTAAGAGTTTAAAACAATTGTTGAATGTAGCCAGTACCTGAGAGTTAGTGCATTTTTACATGAATTTGCTCACTTCAAGATTGTTAACATCTTTCAGTTCGAGAATTTTATATGTTTTATGAAGCTCTTGTAATGTATCATATAATGTCCTCACTCCCACACGCAAGACGCTATAGCATGCATCGCAGCAACAAGGTACACACAAATACATTAAAAAACACCAGGATATATACGTGGAGGTAGTAGCAAAGTATACGCTTGATGGCACTAACACATTTACTTTGACGAACCAGAATCACACATGGCACACGCATGAATGACGCCAAGGTATAGAACTGCGATGACTTCCAAGTACACCGATTTATAAAATGTATGAGGGAGTGGGAGGCTGGAAACGTGTCAAAAGTTAAGAACTAGTACAGCACTCTAATGGTGTCACGGAATTTAAGCAAGTTGAGAACTACGCGTCCAGACATGTATGGCGGAAAATAATTCTCAGTCGATGTATGCGTGGGAACGGAAATTCGTTTGCAGTTCGGTAGGCACATTATTCGCTTTGCGCTTGTAGACTGAAGGCATCTACAATTTAAATTTTACTACCTTTACGAGCCACAGGCTGATATGTGCTCAAACATCTCATGGCACGATTTAAAACAATCGATATTGGCTGTAGATGTCATGAGTCACGATATCACGATATTGGCTGCTCTTCCCCAAGCAATAATTCCATATCGAACTCGTGAGTTTATCAAGCTGTGATACAACATATGTAATTACTGGGTATTAACATAATGCTTAACTTTATGCATTACACCAATATATTTGGATATACTACAACATAATCGTGTACAATTCTCTTTCCATGTCGGTTTTTCATCTGCAATTCAGTGCCGGATGAACAATAGTAGCAAATGTAACAATTTCTACCGCCCCCGCGCTTTTGGGGGCCCCGCGGTCTTCTGTAATAAATCTTATTTATTACATTCTATGTAAGACTTCTTTTAGTAGCCAGTATTTTGCCAAATTTAGCATAAGTAGTTAGCGATAGAGATGGCACGGGCCGTTAACAGTCCAGTCTTCGGGCCGTCCGCTAGTGTTTTGAAACAGTCCGCTAACAATTTTGTTAATGGTGACGTCATTCCGGACCGCTACGGGCCGCTGAGGTCTGCTCGCTAAATATGCGAAAATTTTTATTTTTAGCAAAGTTTCAAAATCTAACAACCAATTTTTTTTGGTACAGTTCGATACATTTTACTGTTCTGCTAATGTTCCGTTTCACTTGTTTCCACGCAAATTAACCCTACGACGCTGAACTGGGGTTTTGCCAACCCCACGTTACGGGTCCCGTACTAATTGATTATGTAAACAAACGCAGCAGTTCTCTCAACGCTTCAGTAGCTGCGGGTGTTAGTCGGACTGCCGCGCTGGTGCGAGTTCGTACACCCGCGCTGTACTTTTCCGCTGTTGGGAAAGGTTCGTGCTTTCGGGTTGAAGCCACCCGCTTTGTGTAGATGTGTGTGATTTTGTGGCATTTACCAGGTGATATTCTCCTGACGTTGCACGTTTAGTGCATGCGTTCAGTACATGTTTTCTATCAGACGGCGGGAAGGTTTGAAAGCGACGCATTGCCATTGAAAACGACGCATTCTTCTGTGTTACAACGCAGCTTGAGTTGCCATCACTGGGCCGTGCACTTCCACCAGGGAGCTCACTGGCAGACAGCAACGCACCTGTGTTGTGCTGCTGTGAATGCACAAGGAAGGCGGTTTTGCGTTCATTTCACCGTGTTCTGTGCTTGATTGTTTTACTAACTCTGTTTATTTGATCGACAACTGTTGTTTTTGTCGTGCTTCTGAATATCAGCTGAGTCATATGAAACAATACACATGCATTCATTCAGATAAAAATTTGGCAATTTTTGCATGTCTCCCATATAGTTTGCAGTGGCATTAAAGGGCTATAATTCACTCAGGTCTTGCTTCAGACACCTCGGTACCAGCATGGAACATGAAGAATTCTTCAGGTTCAGCATATTAAAAAAAATATTAAGTTTAATCACTCATAAATTTTTCGTTATTTTTTTGTATTTACCTTTTAATCAATGACAGCATAAGATTAAGGTACGAAGTAACTTTATTAGTACACAAACAACGTAATAAGAGTTACATTTTCAGTGTAGTTTTTGTCATCAACCTAAATTGAAAAAAGTATTGTTTTTTAATTTTCGAAATGGGGTTTCATCCGCCCACGCTCAATGAACTTGCGACAAACCATCAGGTTCAAGGTTGTAGGGTTAATGAACCATGTTATTAATCAATCAAAGCACAGGGTTGCCAATTTGGTATTTTTGAAGCCAGATTTTGAGTGAAATTATGTTTTTTTTCAAAGCATTTGGCATTTTTGAGTTTTAAAAGGATCTGGCTTTTTTCAGTCAGTAAGGGCTTGGTTCTGGCAAAATATTGTCTGAGCTGCATATTCATTACAAATCTCTTTTGACTAGAGTCTATGGCCATGCAGGGTGTAAAGAGTATTGCAAAGATTTTACTGTTGCCCAAAAAACGTTTGATGTCTTTAATAAAAAACAAATGAACGACAGTGTTATTACAGGGAAAGAAAATGTTTCTAAAGATTGAAATTGTATTATATCGATGATTCTGATGAGTTTTTATGTCTGTTTTGTGTTTGTTTACGCATGTATTATGCGTACGTGTCTTAAGACCACTATCTGGCATTTTTTGTCTTTTTGTGGGACAAGATCTCTTTTTTTTTGGTGAAGACAAGTTGGCAACCCTGTCAAAGAAACAAACACTTTCATTTATAGTATGTCGCTGTCGCCAAGGTGTAAGGTTTAGGTTTAAGATTAGGGACTAAGTTTAAGTTAGGATTTAAGCTTTAGGTTTAGTAAGTTACTAGCAAGTAGCATGTCAAAGTGTAATACAGTCTTGTGCATACTCGTCGTACATTAGTGTCACGTTACAGGCGGTGAACGAATAGGTTTTTAAAAAGTGAAGGTCCGCTGGCGAACCTATAGCCACTTCCTTAAAGACTACATGGTTTTAGTGTCCAAAGGACAATGAACTGATAACTTAAGTGTAATTACTTTGCTTTTGAGGTTAAATTATATTACGAGGCACGGGCCGGGCTGCAAAAGTGCTGGCCCGTGCCATCTTCAGTAAGCGAAGGTTTTCATTTGAATGCTGTCTGTGTCTAGATATTCTTGTTTGATTCTTTTTGTGCAGTTGCATAAAAAAGGCATAAGATTGCGGTAAGCAGTGTTGCCATTTTAACTGATTTGTTGCTGAATCTAGCAGGATTTTCTCACTATTGACTGTAAACTTTTCAGTCTAGCAATTGGCTGACTTTCTAGCAGAAAGAATTTGCATGCAAATTTCAAGGAACATTGTAAATGGGCCAAAAAGTAATAATTAGGTTTTGGTGGGAATCTGGATTATCGTCTGCATCCAGAAAGCATCTCACCACTTCTTGCAGACCTTTCGTCTACCACACATGGATTGTGTTCCGCGATAGTTCAGTTTATCCAAAACAATTGTCTTTATTTTGTCTGCTATGGCTGGTCAGCGCAAACTTCGCCAAAACGTTGGTTTGGAAAACATGAATATGACATCAAATTATGACGTCACATTTAACACACCAAATACAAATGACAACACCATTTAGCAGATTTGTAACACCATTTAGCAGATTTAGGTGACAACCATTTGGCAACAGCTGGCGGTCAGCACGATACAGTCAGACCGTCATGTCACGATGCGAACTGGAGAGAGCATGCAGAGGGTAAAGCTAGTAACACGGATGCCTTGCCAACACACTTTATGATTTAGCGAGTGTTGAGGTGTTTTTTTAACTTAGGGTTCTGCATTCTTGAAATGCTACAGGCCTCGCGCTATCCAGCACTGCTGCAATTGCACCAAGGTGCTTGTAATTCGGAATTCTTTACCATTGAAATTTAGGTTCATTTCAAATAAATCTGTGCTGTCATGTTTATTTGTTATTAACAAATATTTTGTTTTTGAAATACTTAGTGAGAGTTTGTTTGCAGTAAGCCAATCAGTTACCTTTGTCATTTCACAATTAATCGATTTTTGCAATTTTTCCACACTATTGCGTCTCTTAAGGGAAACTGTATCATCAGCAAAAAGAGTAGTTTTCATAACATTTGAATTTGGTAAATCATTTATAAATAACCAAAAGTTCAATTGGCCTAAAATCGAGCCTCGGGGGCCGCCAGCAATAATTTTTTTTGCAGATGATGTAGCAATTCCACCATGAACGTACTATTTTTTGTTGGAAAGATAGGATTGTATTAGTTTAAACGAGTTTCCTCTTACGCCGTCGTGCTGCAGTTTTGTCAACTGTATGTAATGATGCACTGAATCAAAGGCTTTTCTTAGATCTAAGAAAACTGCGCAAGACAAACGTTTTTTTATTGAGGTTTGCAGGTTTTTGTCCAAGTCTGCAATGGCCAGGAATAAGGAATACTTATTGCAAAATCCGTGTTGATGCTAATTCAGCAATATGTTTATCGTAAAATAATCGTTTAGTCTTACGTATAGAACTTTTTCAAATATTTTGACACGTATGTCAATACTGATACGGGTCTGTAATTCGTGGGAATTTCACTGTGTCTCGATTTAAAAATTGATGCTACTTTAGCGATTTTTAGGCTGTGGGGAAAGATACTGTCACATATACATTCGTTTATAACATTCGAGAGAAGAGGTGCCAGTATGCATTCTGATTATTTCAAAGCACGCACCAGAATATCATTGTATCCACATGACGTTTTTGAATCTAATCCGTTAATTAGTTTGAGTATTTCCTCGGGGTTGGTTGGTTATAAAAACACAGAATTCGTTGGGCGTTTGCAAGAACAGGTGTGAGCATTTGCTTTGCAGCACTGGTTTGTATTGAATGTTTGATTTCAGAGTTCATCGGCAAATATATTTTCAGTGGAGTTAGCAGGGAGGATTTAGGGAGCGCGGGGCCCTAGGCCATCTCAGTTTTTGGGGCTCCACGTAAGTGTGACCTATTTGGCCATTTGTCTGAAAAGCGTGAAAGTATGACTCTCTTATATGTGGTGCCCCCTCAGAAATCTCTCTTTTGTTGTGCCGACTTTAGTTGTACAATTGCGTTAGATCTTCAACAGAAATTGAAGCCTTTCCTACATTCTTCTGATAAACAAACGGCATTGCAATCTTTTCTTGGAATTTATAGCTCTTTCGTGTAGTTCAGAAGTTCTCTTCGTTAAATTTCCGTGATTTCTAGCGTTTTTTTATAGTAATAGTAATCACATATTTTATGGACCAAACAATCACAATCCCTCCAGTGGAAACAGGGCTTATTTATGCCGTTTGAAGTTGTCATTTTCCAAGCAATACAAAATATAGTGTTTTAATCCTCTATGTCATAGGCCGATGGTAAACAGCATGAAGACAAGTTTTGCACAGCAGCAGAGAATTGTCGCAACACTCTCAGTTAACTACATGAAATAAACCCAATGTAGACACGCTTTTCCAAGTAAAGCTGACGAGAAACTGTTCTAGCTGATTTAACTAACATACAGAGCTTCAACAAGCAATCACTGTTTGCGGGTAATCTTGTAAAAACAACCAAACGTAGGATCCATGCAGACAATATTGCTTTTCATCGGAGTTTTCCAGTGTCTGGCGGTCTTGCGTTGTTGCGAGCTTTTTGTCAGTGGAAATTTGAACACCAGTGAAGTACCGTTTTTTTCTTTTTTATTCTTTTTCTGTAACCGCTTTCATACCGACGGCCTGCATCTCTCTCACGCCCAGATGCACAGTATTGTCGTGTTGTTACTGCACTGATAAGAGTCTAGAACAGACTATTGCATTTCCGCTCGATTCAAGGTAAATTGTGAAGTTATGCCTCTGTGCAGTTTCGCAAATTTTTAGCTAATATTGATTCGTCATAGGAAAGAGTTGCGTGGGCCACTAGGCCATGGCCTCTTTGTCCTATGCGTAAATCCGTCACTGGGAGTTAGAAGTAGGCATACCATATTTTTGTGATTGAAAACCGGGATGCCTCAGAGCAACGAGCCTTATCAGATAAATGTGGTTCATGTGTTACTTGGGGTATGTAGCTATTTCGGATTCCTACAGTTAAGACAAGAAAGAAAAAATTTAATAATAAATTTTACCAAGAAAAAAAATGTTCAAGCATTTGTAAATTTCCCCATTCGCCCAAACATACTTTTCTGTAGACAACACTTTTTTCAAGAAGTCTTTGTTCGATTGTATTTTCTCGTAAAAATCACGCTAGGAAAAGTCAATATTGATTTTACAGGTGGTAAGGGCTTTCACATTCTGCTCTGGCATTCTGTTTCTGTTATCAGACCACATGTTATTCATGATGGCTGACTGAATGCCTAACCGGGACGTTTTGGTTGACTGGCCGGGACAAGAGCCATAAAACCGGGACTCTCCCGGCTAAAACAGAACGCATGGTATGCCTAGTTGGAAGCTAAGTCTTTTGCCACAGCCCATCAGTTTGTAATCAACACCGATTCCGTGTTTGAAGAGATCATCAGGTGAAGTGATGGCAGGCCCGTAACCAGCTTGGGACACCAGGTGGGGCGGAGAGTTTTCTGAAAGCGGCCAACATTTTTTAAACTATGTCCAATAGTTTTAAATTATGTCCAAAACATTTTTCCAGGGGGGGGGGCGAAAAAATTTTAGGGAGGCCGAAGCCCTCCAAATTTTTGAAAAATGGATTTGTGTCAACGTTATGCAATGCGACTGCGACATAATTTTTGTATACTACTTCCACCAAGCTTGCTTCCCAAAACCATCGGGTATTTAGCTAGCTACCGATAATTTAACAAATAATTCACAAATATGGCAAGGAAAACACTGTAGGCATAAATTGGGCAAAGTTACACGTGTCCTCTCAACCAGGGTCTCAAACTGTAATTGCTCCGAGGGCCAAATTAGTACTTATAAAGTAAGCCGTTGGCCGCAATATGACCACCCTAGGGCCGCTTTATGACGCTGACGCAACAATGGACTTTACTAGAAACAGCTTTTGCGTCCTACTTCTTGCGAAAGGTATCGTTAGTTACAGCCAAATCATTTCTAGCCGTCTTTCTGTTCGTTTCAAAAGGAACGTGTTCACTCGCTGACGGAGCACTTTTAAAGACGTGACCAGATACAGCTGCAAAAAGCGTCACTCCTTGTTTTTCCTTGCGGTTAGTGATTACAAGCGGTTAGATAAAAGTTTGTATTTCATAATCGCTAACTTCCACCCGGAACTTAAAACTTAGGTAAAGGTTAGCCATGATATGAATTTCCTTACACTTACGTCGTGCAAAACGTTGGATTAATCATGGACAATTGGCTAAACATGCTGCTTTGATCAGGTTCGACTAAAAGCTGAAGTGGGATAGGTTTCTTAAGCAATTTCGTTGATTTGCACAGAAGTATTCCTTTGGCTTATGCAACATAGGCTTAATTGAAATGACAAATTTTGGTGCAAATTGTTGGAATTGAGGAGGGCAATTACCATTTCTTCTGTTGGTTATGCTGATGCGGGAAATTTATTATAAAAGCCCTGTTTATTCTCGTGCCTTTTGCAACGACATGTTTGTGCGAACCAGGATTTCCTTGCTACTTCATTTGAAAAACAAGTAATGGAACCGTTTGAACCCCTCGCACGATTTGTGCGGAGCTCTGAATAATTATGTGCCAAGGTATGAGCGGAAAATTTCAGAGAATCAGCAACAAAAAAGTCATTAGTTTGTTTCTAAAAAACACTAATTTGTGAAAGTAAACAGTACGACTGAGTGTTTTCTGTTGTCAGTATGTTTTACGAGTCGTAATTTAAAAAACGAGGATACAGCAAAATCAGACTGTTTTTTATTCTTACGCCTTTTTTAAATAGAGGGGGTGGTAATGTTAGATTATTTTTGTGAAAGGGGTGTGCTTTTTGACTGATAAGCACGTAACTCAGCTTTGATAACCTAAAACAGGGGTTATCAATCTGGGGTACATGCACCCCTGGGGATACATTTGCCTATCTGAAGGTGTACATTGATTGTACAGCCGCAATAAATTAAGTTTAAGCACAAAAATGGAGTCTACCTTTATAGTTCCAAAATTCTAAGTGTTCAATTAAAAATTCAGCAGATGTTTGTTGTTTTACTCAAACTTTCGGTCATAAAAAATTTTAGGGGTGCATGCTAAAGGGGTACGCTGTCCTAGAAAAGTTTGGAACCCAGGACCTAAAATATCAATTCAAAGCTGAACTCTTTTTCATTCCTCTACAACTACAGTCGGGTCTTAAAAGCTCAAAACAGGGAGAGAATAGGATAGGTAGTCTCGGAAACAGTGGCGTCAGTAGGGTGGCAAAGGGGGCAGTGGCGCACGGTGGTCATTTTGGTAGGGTGTTCAACAGGCTCGCAAACAGCCCAAAACTGCGAAGGTTCACCAGCCGTGGTGGTTCCCGCCTACCACAAGGCATTCAAACACTTGAACAGATTGGCATGTGATCATATAATCAAACCACGCGCAGCACGTACCCTGGAACGTCGACAGCATCGGGCACGAACAAGAATTGATTAAATTTATTTCTCGTGCCAAAATCTTTCCGATTGAACTCACTGATAAGAAATAAATAACATTTTCGACACAGAATCATCAAATTAATTAACCGGCTTACGTGTTAGGAAGCATCCGTTTTCCGATTGCGACCAGTATCAACATTCCACATTTTAGCGTTAGGCTACTTTGCACGTGAGCCTAGGCTCACCACCATTTAAGTCAGTAATATTAAGCTTCGTCACTTCGTGCATTCTCATTTTTTTAAATCGGTCAAACTCAAACTGTTACAGTAATCATCACACAAACGAAGAAACCGCACTACCTACCTAGCCAAAGTGGGCTATTTAAGCGTGAAGCAAAACCCAACTGTACAAGTACACTTCAAGGAATCCAGCCTACTGCACAGCTTGCTGCCACTGTGCAGATTAGGCGAAAATGCTAGCAAAACAACGTACGACGTAACCAAGTTGTTCACCAGGCACGGTGAACAACCTGGCTGTTTCAAAAGCGCTTGGCTCCACTGGGGTTTCTTTTCCTTGTTTATTTATTCAAATTCGAGTGTTACTGAACAACCTGCAGTCATGCTTGAGCAGACAATTAAAAATCGTTCGACCGTGTTAAAAAATATATCCGTGGGCTGAGACAACGATATAAATAGAGGCAGTTCTTGTCATTAATCGCTAATGAATGCCCTCAAAACGACTTTTTAAATGCTTTTCTTCATTTTCAGGTGTTCACCGAAAACCTTGAACACCCTGAATATCCGCCACTGAAAGGGGCGACATCTGCTCGCGCCCGCATAATTTTTGGGGCGCCAAATTGAGGTCGGAATGTTACGTAATAATTACGAAATATCAAATGTCAGCGAATGCTAATTACTGCGATTTACAAAATATCGAATGCTAGCATCTGCTACCATGGGCGTCAGCAGGGGGGGGCAGAACGGGCATTACCTCCTGAAAACTAGGTCTAAGAACAAAAAATATTCTCAAACCTGAAGTCAGCAACTTAATTCCGATTACTTGATTTAATTCTTGCAATGACAGTTTATTTGCCGGTATTACAATCACACTGCACAAGAGCCAGGTACGGGGCGCCGTTTATAAAAATATTATATCTGACAGATTTAGCACAAAAACTGCTATCTCTGGCAGAGATAGCTATATCTGCCAGAGATAACATCCCTGCATGCAGAGATAGCTATCTCTGCCAGAGATAGCAGTTTTTTGCTAAATCTGTCAGATATAATATTTTTACAAACGGCGCCCCAGAGCCAGGTTCATTGATCTGGTGTTATGCAGTGATGTGATTGCAGTTCACTCATGTCTGCTCCTTCGCCTGTAGAAGTAGGTTGCGAAACTTGCAAGCAGATTGCTCTACTGATGGTCTTTATTGCGTAACAATAACATGGCAATGAATCTTCCTATGTTTACGTCAAGTTACGACAGTAGTCGTTTTGCCGCAAGTGACTGTTGAAGGCAGACATCTTTGGCTAGTGTTGCCAGGTTGGCATTTGCAATGCCAAATTCTATAAATCTGGCTTTTTTAAAGTTGTTTGGCATGATAAAGTGTTGTTTGGCATGTATTGTACGTCATAATTTGTCGTGTTTTCGGAATTTTAGTTGTATTGGCAGTATAAAAAGTTGTTTGGCATTTTTTAAAAACTTGTCATCCTTATTGTGACGCAGTGTCACAATATGGATTAATTTATTGGAGTTTGTTAAACTTTTGTTCTTAAAACTGATGCTTTTATGCAAACCAATCTGTGCAGCGCGGACTTTGCAATATTGTTTTGAACGCTATGAACTTGTGCGAACCACATCGAGAGCTTTGTGACATGAAGACATTGCGCTTGACGAATGATCTGTGACGTAAAACTTTCCGGCGAGCCAACCTGCATCGTAGCTTTGCAGAACTTTAAAAACACTTGCTATGCACATTATGCCCTCTTCCAATAACGCAGGTTTCGAATAAGGGACTCTCGGCAGATAGTCTGCCTTCGATTAGCCGTACTTTTATTCTGGTATCAATTTGATCTTCAACTGTGAAGTGATCAAAGCAGAAAGTTCTGACTGGTGGTAATATTTCCTCTTGCGCTGTTGACTTTATAAAGTTCATTGACTCATTTGCTGCAACGAAAATGCAGTTTTATGACTTATAATAAGAACAATAATGCACGATGCAAGAAATATTTCTTAGTCGTCAAGGTGACAATTTCAATATGTGTGAATAGAAAGCTTCATAGAATGAAGTCGACGACAAAACGGGAAAACAATCGAACTTAAAAAAAACAGTTTTTTTCTCGTGAATATGTTCAGGCCCTGGCCCGGGGTCTGCAACATCTCCTTTGAGTTTAAATTTTTAGATTATTTTCAGCTTTTTTAGCATTCGGTGATATTATTTGGGATATTTTGAGTAGCGATATGGCGTATTTAGTCCATTTGAAGCTTGAAAGCCTAACAGTTTTTTGTAGGTTCTCTGTGACTACATTTTCTCCTAGATATGTTGTGGAATTATTACGTATCTAACATATCAGACACTTGTGTACCAGATTCAAAGAAATTAGAAACTATGCATCAGTGGCGTAGCCAGCCCAAAATTGTGGGAGGGGCCAAAATCTTTGATTTTGGGCGAGTGACAGTATTTTGTTCGGGATACCGCCTCTCAAAGCACAAAATGACCAGTGTTGATTGATTTAAATCATTTGATTTAAATCAGTGATAAATCAGCGATTTAAATCATGATTAAAATCAAGCAATAAAAATCATGATTTAAATCAAACATTAAAAATCAAAAATATCATGTTGTTTTGGAGCTTTGTGTGATGTCTATGACACATTTGATTAGCATTCTAATAGGTTTTCACATAGCCTATACAGCAGGAGTTCCCAACCTTTCTCTGAACATGTACCCCTTTAGCATTTCGATAGATGAGCATTTACGTCTAAAATTTCCTATGACAAAAAGCCTGAGTAAAATACTAAACTTCTGCAGAATTTTTAATAGAACTTTTAGAATCTTGAAACTATAAATGTATACTCCATTTCCAAGTCTCTAATTTAAATTGTTGCAAATGTACAATAAATGTACCCTGCAGATAGGCAAATGTAAATCTGGGGGTACATGCAACCCAGGTTGGGAACGTCTGCTATACAGTATTAGTGTAGAAGGCCAAAAGTTCTAATGACAACACAAGTTGAAACAATTTGAAGTTTTATCAATCATAGCAACTGTGAGGTCACACGGAACAGGACTTTTCGGTCTGGCTGATTCAGTCTAGCCGTTTCAGTCTGAGCCGTTTCGGTCACAGGACATTTAGGTCTGGCTGTTTCGGTCTGGTGACATTTCGGTCACGACATTTCTGTACATAAACAACTTTACATTCCTTTAATTAAATGATTGTAGGCAGGCGAAATGTCACTCTAGCTGGTGTTATACCAACTCCTTTAGAGGAGTCATGATTGCGATTAAATCTGAATGGTAATTGTGACCAAGGCCGGCCCTAGCACATGCGGGGCCCAATGCAAGACCTGGGCGCGGGGCCCAATGCAAGACCTAGACGCGGGGCCCGTCTGAGAAGTGCTTTTTATGACGTCATCGTGTTCAGTCAACCGTGTTACGATCGTGGTAGAGCGCAGATATACAGTGCAGCACTAACACGAGAACTGAACACGTTTGCTAACGTTCGAGAGGAAATTGGTTCTGACGAGAGCGTTCTTTGTTAACAATGAAATTTATATGGCGTTTCTACTGAATTCTCAAGCGCAAGGTGTATCCGGCAAACATGAACAATCTACCCAAACACCATGGCGCGGGGCCCCAGAGGCGCGGGGCCCAATGCGGCTGCAACGGCTTAAGGCCGGCCCTGATTATCACTTTGAAGAATTTGTATTTAATTGCAAAATGTCGATAATGATTTAATTTGCTTGCTGATGATAATGTAAATTATATGTTGATACTGATTAACTGTTGGATCTTGGATCATGTTTGTAGTTTTTTTTTAATAAAACTTCTCGTTGATTTAAGTATGTTTGCATTAAAATGTGAACATGTAAGATTTCTGCAAGATTTCATAATCTGACCGAAATGTCCCCAGACCGAAATGTCCCGGACCGAAATGTCCCCAGACCGAAGCGGCTCGGACCGAAGCGGCCAGACCGAAAAGTCGCGTACCCGAGGTCCCAGATTCTATGTCATTCAACTGCAAAAATGACATGTGGACTAAAATCATTAACCCTTGCAGATTCAAAAGTCATAACTGTTAGAATGCCATAAGTTTGAGAGAGTAGATTGGCATAAAGTGGAAATTGCATTTAAATTCCATCAAATATGGAGGCTGTTGACAGTAAACATAGTTATAGAACATATTTTTGATTCATGAAACAGAAATATTATTATTATAGGTCTTTAAAATTTTTTATGCATGTGTGCCATGAGCGCAATGAAATTACTAAACTGGCAGTTTCAGTATTGGCATTTCAATAAATATTTAATTTTGTTCACCGGTACTGGTGTTATGAACTTCTTTGCATTAAGGGATTTTGCATAAGCGCAAAAAGGTTTGAATGAAAGTTCAGCTATTTCTGGTCAGGGTTGATTGATTTAAATCCTTTCATTTAAATCAGTGACAAAATCAACAAAAACAAGCGAAAGACCATACGCAGTTTTAAAGCTTTGTGTGATTTTTATGACACATTTAATTAGTATTTTAATTGGTTTCACTTATTATTAAAAGGCAGAGACTTCTCATGACAACACAAGATATAAAAGCTATTAAAGTTTTGTCAATCATAGCAACTGTTGGTGTACTGCAAGAAGCACAGCACAAAAAACTATAGTGTAACAAACTCTTTAATTAAAATAAAAAATTACTGCTTGTTTGGTGGCCCCCTCTACACAGAAAATAAAAAATCATAAAAATCAAAAAAATCTGATTTAAATCATAAAAATCCGATTTAAATCAAAAAAATCCGATTTAAATAAAAAAAATATAATTTTTTTGATTTTTTTTGAAAAAAACATGGTTTTTATCAACCCTGAAAATGACTAGATATGCTAAAAATGTTTGGGGGCTCCTTGACTACGCCTATGCTATGCATAGTGCATATTTGCATTTACATCGTGTTTCATTGGTTGAAACATTCATAGGTATTTTTATCAAGCATTTTCTATAACAAGAAATGGCAGTTTTGAAAATTAACAATTTTTTTTTCATTTATTTGCAATGGTTCAATGCTTGGTTGGGTAGCAACATTGTATTTTTGTCATTACTCATTCAGGTAATTCAAAACTGACAGCCATAGGCCTGTTTTGGATTTTCGGCATTTTTCGAAGCTGTCTGGCATATTTTGATGTGCAATTTGGCATTTATGGTCCTTCTGTACCTGGCAAGCCTGTCTTTGGCAGGTAATACAGCGAGACAGTGACTGCTGATGGCGGTAAGCTACGTAGTTTTATACTGCATGAAAGGAATCATGAGTATAAAAGCGGCAATGCTGCCAAAGAAGCGTAATTTTTGTGACTGTTGCTGTAACCAGTGGCGTGCAGATAGGGGGGGGAACGGGGCGCCGGCCCCGGGCATCCAAGGCAGGGGGGCATCGAAAGAGTCAAATTAAAAAAATTTAAATGCTGTAGCTAGACGATTTTTTCTGTTATAAGTCTACTAATATATGCTGCATGGATTTAATTTTTCGAAACCTGTTTTGTTGTCAACACTAATTTTTACGTATTCAAATGCCAGTAATTCTCAGCTTCTTCATTACCAGGAAGTGTGCGGCGCACACACAATCAAACTGATAGTGACGTGACGTGTTCCAGATCGTGCGATTAAGGGAAAGTCACAAAAAGGATTGAAAGACAATCACGGTTGAGAAAAACCCCTTAAAAAAACAGCCCACCAGTTTTTGTTTTAATCCAAATTTTTTTGTTTTTTTGAACGGATTGTTTTGATATGTTCTTTTTTTAAAATAAAACACAATAACGCCAGTTTGAATTGTTTTTATTGCATGGTGCAATATCACAAATTTCAGAATTACACGATAATAACTTGTTATACCTATTATGACATTCAAATTTGAGGGTAAAGAAATGTATTCCATCTTTGTTTTCGTAAAGTGTTGTTGGTCAATTAGCTGCAAAGTGCTAAGGCTTGGCAAGAACGCGCAGAGCAAAGAAAAAGCCACTCTCACACAAACTCTACAGTTTCACGTCAAGTTTATGCACATGCCCTGCTAGTTCAGCATCTATATAGTGCATTTTTTCAAGATATGGTGTGTTATGGTCCAACATCAGGAATAGCTTTAATGCAGAGAAGGCAGAAAATTTGATTAAAATATACCGATTTTATAGAGCAGAAGAAGATAACCAGTAGAATTTACTCAAACTGTTCGAATTATTCTTCTCTTTTTGTCAAGTCCTTCAAATTTCGTTGCTGTTCATTTTGTTTCATTAAAAAATGTACAATTAACTGCACAAGTATGCTGCTTATCCTATTTTTTATTCCATGGTACATTCTTCAAAGGAAAAGCAAAGAGTGGGATTTTTGGTGGGTTTTATTGTTGTTTTTCAAGTGGGCTTTTTAAAAAAACTTGTGTTTGTTTTGGTTGGGTCCAATTAAATCAACACTGAAGATAATTATGGATGTTTACTTGAATATCTGGGCCAAATTTCAAAACTGTCCTAACAACGGCCCTATTTGATTTTATGGTGCATCGCTGGTTTCCCGTTTCGTTTTTTGTGCTAACACAGTCCCACACGTGTGCTTGCAATATGTGCTTCGTTTCGAGTTTCGTCATTTAATTGGCATTTCAAGTGGATTGATCATGACGGCTCACACTAGCCCGTATCTTTTCTTCCCTTAGTAATTGTACGTATAGCAGCCACATGATAAAAAACGAAAGTTTTCTTGCGTGCTGCATGCATGCGTATTCTCAATTCTTCTATAGTTTGGCAAGTTTCAAACTGTCAACCCTGGGTGTCCATCATCCCAACCACGTACCTTCTGATCGACTGCTATTCGACTAGACATTCGCGCAGCCTTGTATTTTTGCAGTTGAGAACGGCGCTGACGTAGCACTGAGTGTGTTCTACTCCCTGTTTTAACGCGTTGCCGGATACTTTTGCAGTCGTGAACTGCTCTGTCTTAGGAGACCGCTGATATGTTCATTGCAGTGACACATTGCAGCTTACAGCAACGGGTGAAAAGAGTGCGTGTGGAATAATATGACCAGGGACGCCGGAGAATGGAGGAATGGCGAGGGCATTTCCCCCAGGCCTGTAACTAGGGAGGGAGAACCCCCCTACTAAACTTATCGCCCCCCTGTTTTGTAGGTCAAAACTAGTGGACATAGTTTAAAAAATGTGGTCCCCTCTCAGAAAACTCTTCGCCGCCCCTGGTGTCCCAAGCTGGTTACGGGCCTGTTTCCCCCTCTGTCCGTTCAAAATAGTGGTAACGGGACCGGAGGCGCCTTTTAAATCATATAGGTGTAGGAGCAGGCAAATTTTCGGGGTGCGAAGTATTTTGCCCGGATTTCCCAAACTTGCCCGAAAAGTTTTTTGCGCAACTTTTGTCTCTAAATTTTCTCCCACAAAGATCATGAAGACCTCTTTTTGTTTTAACCTCCAAAAAAGGTCTTCATGTGTTTTTATGCAAACCTTGGGCACCATTTTTTGAAGTTAAATAACGTTGGACGATATTTTTACCCGGGTTTTCAGGGGTTTTGTCCAGATTTTCAGCAAATCNAAACTATTGGGGTTGCGCTTGCAACCCCTGCATCCCCACCTCCAACCCACTGCTTNTCATAANAGNATCATAGNTAATTTCATTTTTTATCAAGATCGACTTGAAACAAATTTATTGCAACTATTCCGACACTCAGATTTTTCAGAATGATTTTTTATCATTTCTGTAATTATTTTTGAGGTCAACATTGTTGCTGAATAGAAACAAACGTAATTGGTAACGATTTTTTTATAAGTTTCCATTGCCTCAACTGTTTTATTGCTCACCCCTCCCAACAGAACCGTCGCCAGAAAGTTTTCAATAGGGGGGCTTTTCGTCTGTTCTGGGGGCTTGACATTCTGAAATTTGGTAAAAACTCCACCAATTGATAGTGCTTCAGAATTAACTTTGATTGGTCTTGGAGCTTTGTTCGGAGGGATTAAGCCCTCAAAAGACCCCCGTGGCGACGGGACTGCTTCCCTAACGCTGCTCCGGCGTCCCTGAATATGCAAGCTGTGTCAACAAACTTCGCCAAAACGCTGGTTTGCAAATGTGAATATGACGAAATATTGNGACGTCACANACAGNGTATATCCAGTAACAATGACCNCCATATGCTACTGTTCAATACTAGAATTTGGTAGGGGGGCATCCCATCAAGCAGTCGCCCCGAGCATCACCAGACCTCTGCACGCCACTGGCTGTAACATTAGGAATTTTTTGTGGTAGAAAGGATAAAGCGTTTGGTGAACATCCATTTGCATTGCATCGTCAGCAACCTGAAAAAGATACCATATTTATTCGATTGTTAGCCGACCTTGACTGTAATCACACGAAATGGTGTTAAAAGATTAATGCAAGCCGCCCTTGACTGTAAGCCGCACTTCAACATAGGTTACCTAAGCCTCTGGGATTCTTTCGTATACTAGCACGTTTCACGTTTGATTGGAAACCTTGGTAATGACGCTTCACCACTACAGCTGCTTCTGTTCGTCATAATCCCTCTTGCGACGTAGTGTGCACATGTTGCTGAAGAGATTAGAATTCGGGTTGCCAGATTTGTTTTGTAAAATTACCGGCTATTTTGTCAACAGTGACAGATCTAGGTTGTGTCCTAAGCGCGTATGTAATGGCACCGGGTTCTTGAATAGCATTTTTTTTAAAAGAACTCTTTTTTGACAACGCGTTTATTTATTTTGTGCTATATTCTTTTCTATTTCACGAAGCACCCACAATGCTTGGTTTGAAATTTATTTAAACAGCGCTTTGTGATCATAGTCATGTTGATCATGAACCACAAGCAAACTAACCTACTTTAAATGAAAAAACGATATCTGCAGGGTTTATTGTGAACAGAGGCTTTTTCTTCTTAAACTCTCAGAAAAAAAGCACTTTGTAAAAATTCAGTTCTACATGACTTATATCATATTCTGAAATGAACATCTTTCCGCACAATTTGATGTTTGCTTTTTTACGGTAGAATTGCCTGAAAAGCACCATAATACAACTGGTAAGTTCTTGTGTGAGATATTCACTTCAGTTTGCAAAGAAAAAACATCTAGCTCCACTGAAGCTCTTCGAAAGGTTTCTCAGTACCTCCTGCAACCTTAAGACTGTCTGAGAGAAGACCTCCATGTTGATCTCCTGCCTCTTGAACCAATGATAGTTCGCTGATCAAAAAATGTGTCCGTTCAATGCAGTTTGCGTGAATGCGAAAACACAATAGCCTACTTCATGTTATTTTTTGAAGGATTAAAATTTTCCAATGCCACTGCAAACGATAAAAATCTTATCATCGAAAAAATAAGAAAAATAAGACGTAGGCCAAGTTGTCGTCGTTAGTGAACACTGCGCATCCGAACACAGCCTATCTATAGCTTTGCCATTAGCGATAGTAACAATGCTTGAGCAAAAGACATTCCCCGGGAAAATATTTCTACATTTAATCACATTCACGATGAAAACTGCTTTGTACGAAAATAAATTTAACAAAACACTGAAATGTCAACGAGAATTGCTAAGACTTAATAATTAATTACCCCGCGCCCTGTCCCTGGCTGTTTGCGTCCCAGTCGAACAAAGCTATGCCAACCCTGCGCAAGCATTGCACCACCCAACCTGCGCAGATAACAGCTCCACATACAAACTGGGATGCCACGCCGCATTCAACATGCAATACCTCCTCCACAGTTCCATTCCAAANCTACAGAGCCTCCGCCCNCAGCGTCGGAGGTCGAGGCGCCCTTTCCATCGCCATACTTCCACCCTATAGCCTCTGGGTTTGAGATCAAGAGCATGAAAGAACACATGGAAGGACATTACATCTCCCTACCACTTTTTTGTGAGCCCAAACATCGGTTTTCCCGTGGTTCCAACCTTCCCCATATCTCTGGGTCACTTTCAAACTGGCTCAGAACTGGAGTCGGACGCTTCGGCCCTGCCATGTAACAAGTGGACCTCGTGCATATGCGGGGTGGAGAAGCAAACAGTACACCGCATGATTTATCACTGCGATGCCCTCCGACCACAACTCCCTTNATGACTCAGCGTGTCCCGGTCCAGCAAGTGTTTTTTGTTTGGGCCGACTTGTAGGGATCACNTGAGGGCCGCTGCTCATACGAAAGAAGAAAACGTTGTGCTTAGTTTTTGTGTTTTCTTTCACTAGCTGCTACAATTCGAATGCATTACCGCAATTTTGGAATGCCGCAATACAACAGTTTGAATGTTTAATCGTGACCAAAATTTCATAGCGGAGATAGCTTCACGCGAAACAATTAGATTTTTAACTCTACGATAGTAAATGATTTCCAAGATTCAATAACTGTATGCTTGGCCCGAGTCGGCTTTCAACACCTCTCACGAAATGACGAAATGGCTGGGTGGGGGCGAACAAACTTTGTCCCGGGCGCGGGAAGCCCTAAGTACGCCGCTGTTGGTAAAGAGATAATTTGCTACAAACAAAGGGTGCATGCAAGTTGTAAGAGTAGAGTTCATTCAAACATTTTAGTAAACAAAAATAAACTCATGATTTACTGCAGTAACTGAATAAACATTGATTAGTATGGGCATCAACAATTTCAATATCAGCTATTTCGAACCACCAACAAATAGACAACTTTTATTTGGCACTTGCTTCACAATGAAAGAGTCTTTATCAACTTTTATTTAGCATTCGCTTCACATCCAAAACCACTTTACAATAAAGAAGAACTTCACTTTGCAGCTGCAGTAATACTGTGGCCCGACTGCACGACAGCAAGTTTAGCTTGCTACACAGTCTGATTGCAATAATTTTAAAACATCATGAAAAAAGAAACAACAAAATTGTAGCTTCACCAATCAACAAAACATGGGTGTAAATACAAAAAATGTGTTAGTCACTACAGTCAAAGAAAAACCAAGAAGAAAAAAGCTTCTCAAGATAGTTATAATACCGCGAAAGGCTGACTTGGTATTTAATTGCATTAAGCAAGATGTTGTCTGAATACCTGTAGAATCATGGATGAAAATATTGACAAGATCTTTTTTCTGGAATCTCATTTCACAGCTTGGGTCCGCTGTAAGCTGAGTTACGTTGTTCATTTACGATTTTGTACGGGGGGATTTGAAAGAAGTTCTTTTGTTTTGTGGCGTACTTATGTGATGATTGGATAACTACACATACAATTGTGTGATAATACCAGGGAGTAGGCTTCTTTGTTGGTTATGATATACAGGTACTTTGCGAATTCGTATTTATAGATTTTACTGAATTGAAATATCTGAGCTAATTTATATAGTTTTTTCTAAGGATATCTTCCCTGTTTTCAATTTTGCCAGGGTATCACAATGCTCTAGACTTGGCTATTGATTTGTTTATTTGTATCGGCTAAAACTGCAGCACTACTCCTTCCACAAGCTAGGATGCTGTAGTGTAAATACTTAGAAAATTGTCATATGATTTCAACGAAGGCAACGCTGTCAAATATCCACAACAAAATCCATATTGTTTGTGGGAGAGTATCTCATTTTTTCGTGAAAAGCTATTGAAGTTTGGATATCTGTGTTTCAAAAATTTTGGAGAAATGAGTTTGTGACGAAATCGGTCGATAATATTTAGATGAATTACTTTTATCACCAGATTTAAAGATAGGAATTACTTTCGCAAGTTTTTGTTCATTCGGAAAGACTCTGAATGATAAACAGTGGTTGAAGGTAATGCAACTGTAATTTCCATCCGATCAAAGTGTGGCATTACTAGACATTGACAGTGGTGCAACTGTCTTTTATGCTTCGTCCTTTGCTTTATTTCCAGTAAATGTCTCCTCAACGAGATATCATTTCACCAAAAAATATGAACATTATTGTAAAAACAAATTAGTCACTGAACGAGAATTAAAATGGTTAAGTTAACCATTTCTTTGTTACAGAGTCTTTTGATTGGTTTCATTTGTGTTTCGACTGGTTATTGTCAACAATGTTGGCGCGGCTTTTTCAACACTTTCATTCATCTTCAAAGTCTCACCTGCACTACTTCTTNAAAAATTTTCTGTTTGACAGTGTACTTGTACTTGTTTAGGTTTGTGCAAAAACGTGTGGATTTGAAAAAAGCATTTTTGTGTTTTTGTTTATAAGAATCAGTATTATGATTTTTCCAGTGCAATCCCAATGCTAATATCAGTAAAACCGGAGCTGTTACGTCTCTATACTATAACGTATATATAATCTTGCCTAACCTTACTACTCTTCTAATCTTTTTTTATTTTCCTGGTTGTCAGATGAATAACCTCGTTGCAAAGAGATAGAAGTATTTTTAACGTTTAAGGTCTTAATAAAATGAGGTGTTAATCCATTATGTTTGCGTAAACAATCTTTCTCTACAGGTAGTTGTTCGATATTGGTAATTTTATGAAGTAACTAAGAAGATAATAACATGCTGCACTTTGCAAACATTTGAAATTTTTCGAGTTGTTGCCATGGCAGAATTCACCGACGAAATTGTCATGCTTGAGGAACCAGAGCAATTGCCTTTAGTGCCTGGGAATGAACTGGGAGAAGCAAAAGATGTTGAGACAAACAGGAAAGTGTATTTCAGTCGCTGGTTCATTCTCGCGCTTGTCGCCACATCAATTGCAGTGAGAGGCTACAATCAATCGTGTTTCGGTACTATTAACAACATTTACTCCGAATATTTCAATGTTCAGCCATGGCAGATTGACTGGTTTGGCCTTATTCAGTCTGTTTGTTTTCTTGCTTTATCTTTGCCTTTAGCGGTCATATCGACCGAAATCAGTTTTCGGCTGCTGATTTGCTTGATAACAGGAGTAATGTCACTGGGTTTGACCGGTACAGCCTGTGGACTTTTGACTCGAAGTGGTTATCCTGCTGTGCTCATTTCCCAAGCCATTATGGGAGTCAGCACTGTACTCTCCGCAAGCATTCCACCACTAGTAGCGGCTGTTTGGTTCCCAAGCAACGAAGTCGCCATTGCAGTAGCGATACAAATGGTCGCTAGAGGTGTCGGAGAATTCGTCGGTTGCTTTACTTCGCCGTACGTGGTTACAATTGAAATGACAGCGGAAGAGGTATGTTCCTGTCATGTAGTGTTTGTTGAAGTGTGTCAATGTCTCCTGTCATGTAGTGTTTGATGTTGATTAATCCAGCGCCGGATTTAGGTGGTGGGGGGCCTGGGGCCCAGGCGCGGTGGGAGGCCCCATGTGCGGATATAAAACGTTTAGGTAGGGATGGTCAATGACATCACTAGTATTTCCACATGTTAATATTTATGACGTAATCTTGTGACACCACATTTGTTAACTCAACTGTAATAAAACTTTATGATGCAACATGGTATTTGACAATGATTAGCGATTTGTGAAACTGTGGCAAAATCAGTCGCTGGAAGCATCGCATCTCCTTTTTTAAATATTTGCTTAAAAGATATTTTGAAAATTTTGTGGAAAACTTTTTGGGCGATCCAACGTTTTTATCATCTCTAAACGCCAGTCCTCACGCTCAGAAATAGATTTTATGACAGAAACAAGAAACGTTGCAGGCAGAGGCCATTTCCGATACTGTTCGCATTGGTTGACCTGACTGGCTAGTTCTGTATCAATTCTTCATAGTCATTATTACATCTGCGACTAAATGTAATCGTAGCATCTNTAATATGATCCATTGAATGCTCGTGAATCCTCAGGCGCTCAAGAGCGTGCTTTCAGTCGAAGATTCCTTTTTAATATGGAAATGCGCGCACATTTAGTCGTATTCGCGCACATCAATCTACAAGTGAAACATTTAACACAAATTTGTGAAGGAGAAAAGCAAAGCCGGCTTCTGTCAACTACTTCGCCATTGTGGTTCACTGGTTCTGGCGAGGAATAAGACTTGTGGTACATTTCCGTGACAAGTTTCTGTCTTTTCTGTGTTGTGGAACGTCATGTATTAAAAATGCCTTTTCATCACAATGTCAAAAAGAACCTGTTTCATATTTCAACCAATATTCCCGCATTTTTTCCGGTATATTGACTGAACAGACTGCTCAGAGACCCATATCGTTATCTCCAGTGATAGCGTCAGCCTTCTCATCTATCGTGTTTTTCGATTATACATCTTGACGTTCTTCTGCTACTGTACTGTTGGTTAAACTAGGTCTATTTTAATCGTTACGTAGATCTAAGTCTGTCACAAGATGTTCTTCGATTTTCTGTCCTCTTACAGGTTCCACAGAAATGTCTCCGTTGGACTTCACTGCCACTGTAAAATAGCCACTTGAATGTTTCTTGACTTGGTTGCAACTTCTTCCTCTCTCATTTTTGCCTCTTGCTTTTATACGTCTTTCAGAACCACTTGGATAAGCTCTACATCTATTAAGATGACGATCCCCTTCTGTCCATGGGTATTTATTAATAAGCTCAATAAGGTTGCCACATTTTCATCGCAAAAAGGGAGGACAGCTTACGACTGTCATTTACTTGAGTGTATGGCAGATAATTATCTGCACTTAACAAGTCAAATAACAATTAGGCCTATTGATAAGTTTAAGCATTGAAGTAAGACGTCTAGTGTGGACGATGTTTCAGTCAAAACATACAAAACTAGATCTTTATTTACTTGTCCTATTTAGCTCATGAATATATTGCAGTTTCCGTAAATTTTTTTAAAATGTAAAATCGCTTTTAGCAACATTATGAAACTAATTGCATGAAAGATGTTTTGAATTGCAGACCAGCTTTAATAGAGTAGAAATTGGTTCGATTAGAAAGATTTCTCTTGCTTTTGGGTTTGTTACTGCATCAAGGAAAAAATCGTTCCACATTAGCGTAATGAGCCACAACGGTGAAATAAAACTGTGCAATCTTTATCAGTTAGCTAAAGCATTCAGTGGTATTGCAAGTTATAAAATGTTTTGCCCATCTTTCATGTTTCATCATTTTACAATAAATTGCATTTAACTGATATTCTATTTGCGCGAACTCAAACAAGCTTTGGTATTGGTCAAACAGTTTAGCTTCATCAATAGAAACGTCTCTTTCAAGCAGATATTACTCACATGGTTCAACATTTTCCCATGCAGTTGTTTGCAAACGGAGGAATCTAGTCAAACCATTTAAATTCAGCAAATATAGTGGTCTATTTAGCCAGATGTGCAACACAAGATTTGTACAATAGAGATACATCTGACATGATAATGCATAGTCACGATCCTTGCCTTCTCTCAGTCTCTTAGTTTTCTTAGTGCTGATTTAACTTGGCTTGATATGTACATCTGATTCTCTATTGACTCCTTGGGCTTCTCAATATTCTGAACTTGCTCATTAAAAGCAACCATAAATGGCTTGAAATGTCTTAATTTCTTAAACAGAAGTCACCTGGTTACGCTGT